>Ga0070699_100000013_pt1 | contig 241303 bp, 211 predicted proteins | sample KBSK1503metaG_FD_65473 | JGI IMG/M metagenome (GOLD analysis project Ga0070699, IMG submission 65473) | Corn, switchgrass and miscanthus rhizosphere microbial communities from Kellogg Biological Station, Michigan, USA - KBS K1-50-3 metaG | ecosystem: Host-associated > Plants > Roots >... | reverse complement strand
GCGACCAAGCTCAACGACGCATCTGAAACCGAAGCGATAAAACGAGTCTTCGGAAGCCGATCTTACGAAATTCCGATCAACTCCATAAAATCGATGCTCGGTCACTCAATGGGAGCAGCGGGCGCGCTCGAGTTCATATCCACAGTGCTCGCGATCGAACATCAACTCGTTCCTCCGACGATCAACTACGAAGAGTCGGATCCACAGTGCGATCTGGATTATGTGACCGAAGGCGCGCGAGAGTTTGGAAGATCGAGGCCGCTCCGAACCGCGATCTCAAACTCATTTGGGTTCGGCGGAAACAACGCGGTGCTTGTTGTCCGGGCCTATGTGAAGTAGTATCAAGCTTCAAAATCAGGAAGTGTCCGGAAGATCTGCCCGAGGAAAAGGACGATGACGAGAGAAGCTGTCGAATCCATCGAAGACGCCGTTAAGAGCATCATCATCGCGGAGCTTCGCGTCGAGCCCAGTCAATTGGGGCCTACCACTCACTTGATGAAGGACCTGGGCGCCGACTCACTGGACGCGCTCAACATCGCCCTTCGGCTCGAAGAGCGATTTAGAATCAAGATTCCCGACGATGCCATCCCGAGATTCCTCACCGTGGGCGACATCGTTCACGGCGTTGGAGAGCACCTGGCCGCGCAGTAGATTTGTCTTTCTCCAAAAAACGAGCCGCGCACATCTCCGGATGTTCGCGGCCGATTCATTTTTGTTTCGCTGCTTCCTGTTTATTTCGTTTTTGCAGTGACCCTCGCGGTGAAGACTTCTTCGTTGAGGCGCTCGCCGCTCCGGCGATCAGTCCAGATAGGATGAGAAATTCCGCCAAAGCTGACAAGTCCGGTGTAGTCGCCGTACTGGTTGAAGATCTCAGCATCGCAATTCTGCCGGCAGAATTGGGCGCATGCGGTGAAGCCTGATTGAGCGATGCAGTCCTCGCATACCGGGCAGCTCTCATCCGTGGACGCGCCCGTGACTCGCAAGTTGGCGCTGAACGTCAGCCCGCCATCGGTGGACCGCGCGAAGAATATGTCGGTCCTCCGCTTCGCCGGATCGTTTCGCGTGTCGTACCAGCTTATGTTGACCGAACCATCAGTCGGATCAACCGATAGCCACTGGTAAAACTGATCGGCGTGAGCGCCATCATCCGCGACGCGAACTGCGGAGCTCCAGTGCAAGCCGCCATCGTCGGAGAATGCGAAAAAGATGTCCGTCTCGGCGCCGTCGACAAACGGGCCCGCCTGATTTGTTTGATCAGTCCACGCGCAATAGAGCCGCCCGCGATGAGGCCCGCTGCTCCGATCGACATCGATAGAGGGGTAGACCAGCGCGCGGCGCACCTTGATCGAGGGAATGCCGGTGTCAAAGGGAATGATCATCGGGCTGATGGTGCTGTCGGCGCCAAAGCTCACGCCGCCGTTGAACGAGCGATCAAGCTGAAGCCTCCGATTGAGAACGTCAAGCCATGCGACATACAGCTCGCCGTTTGGACCGACGGCGGGAATCGCGCCAATCTCATTCGAGCTGCTGCCGGAGTTCGGATCGTCAATTCGCTGAAAGGTGAACGTAACTCCGTGATCGGTAGAGCGCGCGAGTTGAACCTTGCCGTTCCCAAACCCCTCGGTCGTATCCCACGCCACATACACGTTGTCACGGAACGGGCTTGTTACATTCGAGTCGCAGGTGATGAATTCCTTGTCTTCGAATCTTCCGGCCGGACCTGCATTCAGGTCCTTCTTGATGATCGTCCCGGGTGAAAAAGTCGCCCCGCCATCGGTTGTGCGATTGACTACCAAAGCGTCGCCCTTGAAGTTGTCGTTGACGCTTGCAATGAGCAATTGTGAGAAAAAGATCGTGCCGCGGGTGTCGATCGCCACGCCGGGGTCGGAAGCGAAACTCCAGGCTGTTCCTTCTTCATCCACGAGAGGCTGGTCGGCGGCTACCCAACTGCTTCCGCCATCGGTTGAGAAGTATGTGCGTTGGGGATTGCGGAATATTTCATTTGAACCGCCGGCGAGAATATTTGGATTCTGAGTGTCGATCGCGATGAAGGTTTCGCTCTGAGGCCCGGGCTCATTGCTGACATCGACGTTCTTGCCCGCGGTGATTCCTGTCAAGGCTTGCGACGCTTTCGGGATCTTCATCCCGGCCTGCCGCGCTCTGAGCTTCGCCATCCATCGAGGCTCGGTGTATGAGCCGGACTGCGCGGCCCTGCCTGAGCCGGCCGGCCAGCAGCTAGGCGTAATTGCGGCCGCGGCCAGCAGCAGCCAGGCCGCGCTCTTCAATCCAGAATGTCTGGCGATCCCTTGAGAAGTTGTCATGGCTGTCTCCTTTCATCGAACGTCGTTGTATGATTCAAACAAAGACTAAATCGCTTCGAATCTTGACGCGCGGAGTCAGAGCGGCGATGCGTCACGCGTGAGGGTGACAATGATAAGCGGCGGTTCTTTCGAGAGCAAGCTCCGCGCGCCCGGCCTTTGATAGTGGGGCACAGTTCCACGCAAACAATTCCCTCAGCGTCCTGATAGGTATTAGAGTGCAGCAAGAGTGTACAAGAATGAGGTCTCTGCGGTTTATTCCCAGTTGATCAAGAGAAACCGCCGAGGACGCGGAGGACGCCGAGGAGGAACGGGATTGTAAGCGAACGACACAATATGATTCGATTACACGACTTTTGGTAGTGGTGTATTAGCGTGTTGGCCGACAACGCTGAGGAGCAGCGCGATAATCAGCGACCAACACACTAAGACCCCACTACCCGGCTTTTTGCCGCCTTGAATGCCTGAACGCCCGCCCGGTAGAATGGAGTGTTCGCGACTCGGCGAAATTCTCGTCTGTGCAGGCTCAGTTTGGATGGCAATAGATAAAATTACGATTCGCGGCGCTCGTCAGCATAACCTCAAAGACGTCAGCCTCGAGATGCCCCGCAACCGGCTGACCGTTGTTACCGGGCTGTCGGGCTCGGGCAAGTCTTCGCTCGCCTTCGACACCGTTTACGCCGAAGGCCAGCGGCGCTACGTAGAGTCGCTCTCGGCTTACGCCCGGCAGTTTCTTGATCAACTCGAAAAACCCGATGTCGATTCGATAGACGGCCTGTCGCCGGCGATTTCCATAGAACAAAAGACGACGATGCGCAGCCCGCGCTCGACCGTCGGCACGGTGACCGAGGTCTACGATTATCTGCGCTTGCTCTTTTCTTCGATCGGCCAGCCCCATTGCCCAAAATGCGGTCGAGTCATCTCTCGGCAATCGATCGACCAGATAGTCCAGCAAATGGCCACGCTCCCCGAAGGCGAGCGGGTGATGATACTGGCGCCGATCGTTCGCGGGCGTAAAGGCGAGTTCAAAAAAGAACTCGAGAAACTCGCGCGGTCCGGGTTCAATCGCGCTCGAATCGACGGAGAGATTCGCCAACTCGACGAAGAGATCAAACTCGATAAACGTCGCAATCACACAATTGAAGTCGTCGTCGATCGACTGCTGATCAAGCAAGGCGTGCACAAGCGGCTCGAGGAGTCAGCGCATCTCGCGGCAAAGCTAACCGACGGCATCGTGATGGTTTCGATAGTCGACGGAGAAGAGCGGATCTACTCCGAGAAGATGGCCTGTCCCGAGTGTGGCATCTCGGTCCCGGCGCTCGAGCCTCGGTCGTTTTCGTTCAACAGCTTCTACGGAGCGTGCCGTCAGTGTAACGGGCTTGGCAATCGCGCCGAGATAAGCCCGGCGAAAATCGTTTCCGATCCTCAGCTTCCGATCAAGGAACAGGATCCCTTTCCGACTGATGCCAGCATCAGCAACTATCTGCGCGACGTGATGAAGTCTCTCGCGCGACAGGCCGGTGTTTCGGCCGATAAACCGTTCGCTGATTTGCCGCAAAGGGTTCAGGATTCATTCTTCCACGGATCAAAAGAACGGCTGTCGCTGCGATATGGGGCTTACGAATATAAGACCGAGTGGAAAGGCGCGGTGCCTTATCTGATGGCTCGCGCCGAAGACATGAAGAGCGAGGCTGCGGTGGCCGCGTTCGAAGCATTGATCTCGCCCACTGTGTGTGCGGAATGCCACGGTCGAAGATTGCAACCTGCGTCGCTCGCCGTGCGAGTAGCAAACCGCGCTATTTCCGATTACACCGCGCTTCCGATCTCGCAAGCGGTCAAGGTCTTCAATGGTGTACGGCTGACCGCTAGAGAAGAAAAGATCGCGGGATTGATCCTCCGCGAAATTCGCCAGCGGTTGAGCTTTCTGGAAACCGTCGGGCTTGGCTATTTGACGCTCGATCGAACGTCATCGACGCTGTCGGGCGGCGAAGGCCAGCGCATTCGCCTCGCAACGCAAATCGGCTCTCAGTTGCGCGGCGTGCTGTATGTGCTCGATGAACCATCGATCGGGCTTCACCCGCGCGATAACAAAAAGCTGCTGGACACGCTAGAACATCTTCGAGATTTGGGAAACACCGTGCTGGTTGTCGAGCACGATGAAGAAACGATCCGGCGAGCCGATCACGTTGTCGATCTTGGTCCGGGCGCGGGAACACACGGCGGCATTCTTGTGGCCCAGGGCACTCCCGAAGACATCGCGGCGAACCCTGCATCGCTGACCGGGCGTTACATTGCCGGCGATCTCTCGATTCCGGTGCCGAGCGATCGGCGACAGTCAAACGGCAAGGCAATCACCGTGTTCGGTGCTCGCGCGAACAATCTAAAGAATATCGACGTCAAGTTTCCGCTTGGTTTGTTCATCGTAGTGACGGGCGTTTCCGGCTCGGGCAAATCGACGCTTGTGGATGACATTCTCTATCGCAGTCTTGCGCGCAAGCTCTATCGAAGCATGCTCGATCCCGGCGCGCATCGCGAAGTCACCGGGCTCGAGCACATCGACAAGATCATCGAGATAGATCAGTCGCCGATCGGCCGGACGCCTCGCTCGAATCCCGCGACTTACACCGGCGTGTTCACGCCGATTCGCGAGCTTTACTCGATGCTGCCGGAGTCGCGCGAGCGTGGCTACAAGCCGGGACGCTTCTCGTTTAACGTGAAGGGCGGCCGCTGCGAAGCCTGCCAGGGCGACGGCATGAAGCGCATCGAGATGAACTTCCTTCCCGATGTTTACGTGATGTGCGACGTCTGCCGAGGCGCGCGCTACAATCGCGAGACGCTTTCGGTTCACTACAAGGGGCAATCGATCGCGAAGCTGCTCGACACAACCGTCGAAGACGCGCTGCCGCTGCTAGAGAACATTCCTCAGATCAAGGTGAAGCTTCAAACGCTGATCGACGTCGGCCTGGGTTACATCGCGCTCGGCCAGTCGGCGACGACGCTCTCGGGCGGTGAAGCTCAGCGCATCAAGCTCGCAAAGGAGCTTTCCAAGCGCGCAACCGGACGCACGTTGTACATTCTCGACGAGCCGACTACGGGTTTGCACTTCGACGACGTGCGTAAGCTGCTCGACGTTTTGCATCAACTGGTCTCGCTCGGCAACACAGTGCTTGTTGTCGAGCATAACCTTGATGTAATCAAAAGCGCGGATTGGATAATCGACCTCGGCCCCGAAGGCGGCGAAGAAGGCGGCAAGTTGGTCGCGGAAGGCACCCCCGAAGACGTGGCCCGTTCCAAGCGCTCATATACGGGACGAGCGTTGCGGCCGCTGTTGAACGGCCATCGACTCAAGCCTGCAAGTTAGAACTTACCATCGGAGCTTTCATGCTGACTGTTGAATTGATTCGACGCGGCGCGCGGTACTTCGCCCCGCGCCCGGCGGTGTTGTTCGAAGATAGAGCGCTGACCTTTGCTGAAGTCGATGAGCTTTCGAATCGTTTCGCGCACGTGCTTGCGCGTAACGGGATCGGGCGCGGCGGCCGACTGGCGATCCTGGCGAACAACAGCCTGTACAGCGTTCCGGTTGATTTCGGCTGCGTGAAAGCGGGCGCCGCTCGAACACCGCTCAATGCGCGGCTGTCTATGGACGAGCACGAGCACATGCTTCGCGAGACCGGTGCTCGAGTTGTAGTCTATGACGCTGAGTTGGCCGAGCGAGCCGAAGCACTCGCGGCGCGAGTTCCGGGCTTGACGATGTTGGGGCTCCGCTCGACTCGATGCGGCCGTGACTTGCTTGTCGAAGCCGCGTCGGCCCCGTCGAGTGATCCGAGGACACCCGCTGAACCGGACGACGTCATTCTCACTATTTTCACCTCGGGCACGACCGGGCGGTTGAAAGCGGCCGAGCATACACAGGCGAGCTACGCGGCGGTTTCGAACAACACATCGATCAACCTGCCTGACATTCAACCTGATGACGTTATGCTGCATGCGGCGTCGCTCTTTCATGCGAGCGGTTGCTTCGTGCTGCCTTACTGGATCAGGGGCGCGGCAAGCGCGGTACTCGCGCGATTCGAACCCTCCGAGTTTCTGCAAGCGATCGTGAAGTACCGAGCGACTTCGATTCACGTCGTGCCAACCATGCTTGCAATCCTCTTGGCTCAGCCGGAGATCGAGACCGCGGATATGTCTTCCGTTAGAACGATCGTATACGGCGCGTCGCCGATGCCGCTGCCCGTGATCAAGCGCGCGATCGAGCTTTGGGGTCCGCGGTTCGTTCAGTACTACGGCCAGACTGAAGCCCCGCTGTTTATTGCCAGGCTCGACCAACAGGATCACACAGGTTCAGAGCGCCGGCTGCTTGCGTGTGGGCGGCCTTCGGTTGATTGCGAGATTCGGTTGATTGATGACAAGGGCGACGACGTTCCCGCGGACGAGCAAGGCGAGATCGCGCTTCGAGCTCCGTTTGTGATGAAGGGTTATTTCAACGCGCCCGATCTGAACGCCGCAGCGTTTGTCGAAGGCGGATGGTTGCGCACTCGCGATGTCGGGCGCTTCGACGAAGAAGGTTATTTGTATCTGGTCGATCGCACTTCGGACATGATCATCACCGGCGGGTACAACGTGTACCCTCGTGAAGTCGAAGACGCGTTGTTGGCACACCCGTCGGTGTTCGAATGCGCGGTGGTGGGTGCTCCTCACGATAAGTGGGTAGAGTCGGTGACGGCGTTTGTTGTGCTCGGATCAGGTAAGCCTGTTACTGAAGCCGAATTGATCGAGTTCACACGCGAGCGGCTTGCGACTTATAAAGTGCCGAAGTCAGTGCGCTTCATCGAGCAGATTCCAAAGAGCGCCGTTGGAAAAATTCTGCGTCGAGCTCTTCGTGATCCGCTTTGGAAGGACAGGCGGGGAGTCTGATGAGTTAGTAATCACCGCACACGGAATCTGATATGCTACGCAAGTAATGTGGTCTTCGCACTGAGGGAGGATTTCCGATGAGCAGCGAGTACAAAGCGGTAATAAAGCAGGATGGTGATTGGTGGATTGGATGGATAGAAGAAGTTCCGGGAGTCAACTGCCAGGAAGCCTCGCGTGGTGAGTTGATCGAGACGCTCCACATAACGCTGCGAGAGGCGCTGGAACTCAATCGACAGGACGCAATCGCGGCGGCGGGAGGCACCTACGAGGAAGAACCGATCGCCGTATGAAGCAAAGCAAGCTGGTTCACCATCTGAATGCTTGCGGCTGCGAGGTGCTCCGTGAGGGGGAAGCGGCACTCGTGGTGGCATAATCCCGCAATGAACCGACGATCCGCCGTCCCAAGGCACAATGAAATAAGTGACGTACTTGCGAAGAAGATTTGCAAGGACCTTGGAATCCCACCCATCAAGTAACCTGATCAATCCACCGGAAGCTGGCACTAAATGAGCGGCACGATGCGACTGCCTGATGTCTGTCACGCCTCGGCAATCACGCTTCGCACTGAAGCGTCGCGAGCCGCGCGCAAGCGGTCGAATTCAACGGCTACCGCTTCGTCGTGCTGCATCGCTTCATCCAGATCCGTTTCCGCGAAATCCATCACGCCCATATCGACAAATGCCTTTTGAATGCGAGCGCCCCACAACCCGATGTCCTTCAATGTCGGCACAATTCGGATGAACAATTTGCGGCGGAACTCGGTCATCAACGGCGATGCCATCACGTGACCCATGCAAGCGTTCACGTCCATGCCCAGCCGCTCCCACACTTCTTCCGCCAGGAACCTGTCGCGCATCAGGTAGCAAGCTTCAACCGCAAATTCCTCGCGCTCATCGCGCTCTTGTTCGGTGAGCTGCGGGTAGTAATCACGCAACGCGATTCGGCCAAACGCCACGTGACGAGCTTCGTCCTGCATCACATAAGCGTTGATTGCCCGGCCAAGCGGCTCCCGAGCCATGTCGCGGATCAAGTTGAATGCAGCCAGCGCAAGCCCTTCGATGATGACCTGCATCGCCAGATAAGTGACGTCCCAGCGCGCGTCGGTGATGCCCTGATCGAGCAGCGTCTTCAGAGGTGGGCTGATCGGATAAGCCATTCGCAGCTTCTCGTGAAGGTATCGCGAATACACTTCCACGTGGCGGGCTTCGTCCATCACCTGAGTCGCCGCGTAGAATTTCGAATCGATGTCCGGCACGGTCTGAACGATCTTTGCCGTGCAGATCAGCGCGCCCTGCTCGCCGTGCATGAACTGCGAGAACCGCCACGATTCATAGTGGTGTTTTACGACGCCCTTTTCTTTGTGGTCCATCTTCGACCAAATGTCTGAGCCCCACAAAGGCGTGTACTCGTCAGGGAAACCGAGCGGGTCATCGAAATCCAATTCCGCCGACCAATCGATTCGAGTGTTTGAATTCCACTGATTGGTCTTGCCCTTTTCATAAAGGGTGAGGAGTTTGTCGCGGCTTGAGTCGTAGTCCCAGTTAAAGATTGTTTCAGCGCCGTAACCGGGAATGCGCCATTCGGTCTGTTCGATCGGGAGAGTGTAAACACGCGTGCTCATGCATCAACCTCCAGATGTCGCTCACGAAAACATTGATCACCGAGCGGCAGTTGAATCATTTGGCAACGAAAACAAGACTATCGCTGCGGAGGCAGGAGGGACCGCCCAAAAGCCGTTTGCGTTGCCCGCGGCTACCGCGATGTATTGCTTGCCGTTTATCGAATAAGTCACCACTCCGCCGTTCAATCTTCCGCCAGTGTTCGAACGATACAAAACTTCGCCCGTTTTCCCATCGAGCGCAATGAAATCGCCCAGCAATTCGCCGGTGAAGATCAGATTCGCAGATGTCGCGGTGACCGCCGCGAGCAGCGGTCGTGTAGATTCATACTTCCATCGCACCGCGCCGGTCGACGCATCGATCGCAGTGAGCCAGCCGTGCGATTTGTCGGGAGGCTCGGGGCGCACCGTCCCGCCCATGTACATCGCGCCCTCAACGTAGCGCGCGTCCGCGGCTTTCACAAAAGTGGCGCACCAATCGACCGCGTTTACATAAAGCATGTTGGTGCCCGGGTTGAACGCGGGACCGTTCCACTGAACGCCGCCCAATACGCCGGGACACGCGCGCAGTCCTTCGCGAGTCGGAGGAACGTCGGTGTTTAATCGCGTGGTGACCGGCACTTCATAAACCTGTTTGTGCGTCTCGCGGTCGAGCACGTGAAGCAGACCGTCCTTGCCCGCGGTCGCAACCAGCTTGCGAGTCTTTCCCGCGATCGTTGCGCTGAAGAGCGGGCTCGCCTGAGTCGTATCCCAATCGTGCTCGTCGTGAGGGACGAGTTGATAAAACCATCGAAGCTTTCCCGTTCGCGCGTCGAGCGCAACCATCGCGCAGGTGTAAAGGTTCGCGCCCGGGCGAGCCTCGCCGTAAAAGTCCGGCGCCGGATTGGCAACCGGAACATAAACTACTCCGGCATCCGAATCGAGCGAGAGCGGCGCCCACACCGCGCCGCCGCCCAGCAGTTTCGCGTCAGCTTTTTCCCAGGTCTGGGATCCGGGCTCGCCGTGATCGGGCACGGTGTTGAATTTCCAGACCGGTTCGCCGCTCGAAAGTTTGAAAGCGCCAACCCAACCCTTTACGCCGAGTTCGCTGCCGGCGGGACCGAGAATAACAAGGTTTTCGAAGATCACCGGCGCCATCGTGAACCCGCCTTCGTTTTTGGTCATATCAACGAGCGCGCGCTCCCAAACCAGCGCTCCCGTTGCGGCATCGAGCGCGACGAGATATCCGTCGTGAGTTCCCCTGACGACCATTCCGTCTTTGACCGCAACGCCGCGATTCATTGGCCAGCCTTGCTTACCCTTTGGCTTGCGGTCGTACTTCCATTGGACCTTCAACGTCGCCGCGTCGAGCGCGATGGTTGAGTCCTTAACCGTGATGTACATCAGGCCGTTCGATACCACGGGGTTGTTGTGAAAGGGATTTCGATCGCCGATGTCGTACTTTGCGATCATCTTCAGCGAAGCGACATTCTCCCGATTGATCTGCTTCAGATCGACAAATCTCTGGCCACCGTAATCGTGGTTCGACATCAGCCAATCGGTTGAAGTAGTGTGAGCGGCGTTCAAGTCTTTTTGAGTGGGCTTTCCGTTAATCGCGCGAGGTGGCGCGCTCGTTGACTCAGAGGCAGTCGTTTTCTTGCCAGTCTCGCTCGAAATCTTTGGAGTAGACGCGATCATGCTCTTGAGCGCCGGCGAGCCTGCAATGAGTGCCTTGTTGCCCGCGCGAGATCCGTTGCTTTGCAGCATGAACGCGACGACATCGAGGTACTGCTGATCGGTGAGCGTGCCGGCCGCGCCGTATGGCATCTGTGTGCGGATCACGAAGTACAAATCGTCGATCGAGTGCTTGCCGTCTCCCCACTTGCCCGCGAAGCTCGCGCCAACCAGAGCCGTTGAACTCGAGCCTTCGAGCTTCTGGCCGTGACACGCGGCGCAGCTCTTCGCATAGACCGACGCGCCTCGCGCAGCCTGTGCCGCGGTGAACGCGCCATCAGCTTGCGAGCTTGCCGATGAAACCGAGCGCTCGGAGAAGAGCATCGGACAATGCAAAAGACCGAAGACCAGGGTTACAAGGATGGTGCGAAAGGGCTTCAAAGCTGCGACCGGGAAATTCATCTGGCTACCTCCGCGTTGTTTGAGATATCGGGCCTGATATCGCGCGGATGGTACCAGACGAGTGGCCCGCTTACAACGCGCATTGACTCACCAAATCCTGATGAAATTGATTCGTTGCCTCAGGAAAGAATCTTGACGAAATACCTTCGAACGTCGGAGAGGTTCCGTTTGATCTCGTTATTCGTTTTGTGGACCAGTTACTCGGGCGTCGAGTCGCGCTTCGGACCCCTCGAGGAATTCCGTAGTTTGCTCGGTAACCCGTGGTTGTTCCTCAGGCAGGAGCTTGATAGTCGGCTTCGGCCTGTTTACCGCGGGTCTTCCCGACGGAGCTTTGATCCAGGTCTGCGCAAGAAACGGATAGCACAACAATGCCATTCCGAAGAATGCGGCGATCAGCGCGATCACCGATACGTATGGGGTGGCCGCTCCCAGGGGTTGAATATTCTCTTTACTCAGGAACTTTAGGCTTGCGCCCACGGCGACCGCGCCGAACATCAAAATGAAGCCCCAGCTCACCATTGCTTTGAGATTGGCCGTTGGTGTTCGAGCGCGATCGGGCTGGACCATCGGAGATTGATCCTTGATTAGTCCAGCCACGGATTCGAGCTCCATCCCGCATGACCGGCAGAATTTCTGATCCGTTGATGCTTCCGCTGAACAGTTCGGACAATACATCGATCACCTCAGTCCCAGGCTTCGGCTGCGCCGTGAAAACGTATCACCGGTTACGCTGAAGTCTACACCCACTGCCAACCCTAACGCCCGCGCCTGTCCACTTGTTCGGCTTTGCAGTGTCGAGTTTGGCGGTCGGATGCAACTGGTGACCGGAAGTCACTAGCGGTCTTCAATTCCTTTTACGGTGTTGTTCGACGGTTGTTATACTCGTCTCGGCAACGACAAAGCCACAGTACACGAGGGACAGATGGCGAAGCTCGACACATCGAAATCCGATGATCTTTTCCGCCGCGCCCAGGAGTTGATTCCAGGCGGCGTCAACAGTCCCGTGCGCGCTTTTCGCGCCGTCGGCCGCGGGCCGCTGTTTATTAGCAAAGCGGCCGGCGCGCGGATCATCGACGCCGACGGCAACAGCTATATTGATTACGTAGGTTCGTGGGGGCCGATGATTCTCGGCCACGCGCACACTGCCGTGATCGAAGCGATACGCGAAGCCGCCGCGCGCGGAACGAGCTACGGCGCTCCCACGGAATTGGAGGTAGAGCTTGCGAGCGAAATAAACGCGGCGTTCCCCTCAATCGAGCGCGTTCGGTTGACAAGCTCGGGAACCGAGGCCGCGATGAGCGCCATTCGTCTCGCGCGCGGGTTTACTGGCCGCGATCGAATTGTGAAATTCGAAGGCTGCTATCACGGACATAGCGACAGCCTGTTGGTAAAAGCAGGTTCGGGGCTCGCTACGTTTGGAACTCCGGACAGCGCCGGTGTGCCGGCGGACTTCGCGCGCAATACTGTTGTTGTTTCTTATAACGATGAACAAGCCCTGACGGAAACATTCGAAGCTCAGGGAAATGAAATCGCTTGCGTGATCATTGAGCCCGTAGCCGGAAACATGGGCTGCGTGCCGCCTCGGCGCGAATACCTCAGAACGGTGCGCGATATTACATCCCGCCACGGAGCGCTGTTGATCTTTGATGAAGTGATTACGGGCTTTCGCGTTGCCTATGGCGGCGCTCAGGAGTTGTATGGCGTGAAGCCTGACCTTACATGTCTTGGCAAGATCATCGGCGGCGGGCTTCCTGTTGGAGCGTTCGGTGGTAGGGCGGATGTCATGGATCGACTCGCTCCGCTCGGTGCGGTTTATCAAGCCGGAACGCTGTCGGGTAATCCGCTGGCCGTGACCTCGGGTCTTGCGATATTGAAGCTCCTGAAATCATTCAACCCTTATGTGGAACTCGAACGGCTTGGCGCGAAGCTCGAGCAAGGCCTGCGAAGCGCCGCCGCCGAAGCTGGCATTCCAGCGACCGTGAATCGAGTCGGTTCGATGCTTACCGCGTTCTTTACTGAAGGTCCGGTGACGGATTGGCCCACCGCAAAGAAGTCTGACACGGAGCGTTATGCTCGTTTCTTTCGAGCGATGCTCGAAGCGGGCGTTTATCTCGCGCCGTCGCAATTCGAATGCGCGTTCGTGAGTCTCGCTCACACGGACGAGCTTATCGAGAATACCGTTGAAGCTGCGCGCACAGCGATGATTGCGCTGTGAATTCTCTTCGGTTGTCCCTGCCGGCGTCTCACAAACCTGCTGACTAAAGCCCTCGAGTGCATACCTGAATGGGTGACGCGCTTCAGGTTTGACTGCCATCTCCGCCTATACGAGAATCGGAGCAATCGTCGAATTCTGATCGCGGTAACGTTTGGGTTCCCGCGAACACTTGTGGATCTCGATTCAATCTTGCGGAGGTAAGTCATGGATACTTCAGCCCCCAATCAGCGTGGCGGTGTTTGCCGCGCGCGCTTTGTGTTTCTGTTTTCAATCGCGCTCCTTGTTAATGCAGCATCGCTTCACGCACAGGGGAGTGCTGTTCGCGTCGAAACATTCGCGTTGAATCCTCTCGGTGAAGTTGTAATAGAGAATCCACGCGGAACAACGCGGGTTGAATCGTGGGACGCCGGAACCGTGCGGGTGGTAGCTGAGAAAGCAGGCGCTGCCGCGTCGATAGAAGCCGGTGAGCTCGTCTTGATGGGCACGCATAACTCCGTAGTCGTGCTGTGCAAATCCGGGAGCGGACGCGTCGACTTGACGATGTATGTTCCGCACGGGTCGCGTCTTCAGATAACCGGCGGAGGGTTTCCAGTCGACATAGGCGGGACGCTCGCCGAAGCGACAGTCGCGACCACGAGCGGGAACATTGCGTATCGCCTCGCACCCAATGACAATGCGCGAATCGCGATGCGTTCGTCCGCCGGCACGGTGCGTTCGACGATGACGCTCGCCGGCATGGACCGCGGCGGGACTCACAGCCTCCGCGGACAACTTGGAAGCGGCGCCGCACAAGTGATTCTGAACACCCAGACCGGAAACATCTCGCTGACGCCGGGGCCGAATGCCAGCCCATCAGCAAAGGCGTCGCTTGCATCGCTGATGAGATCGGATGTCGCGCCGTCTTCAGCCGCTGAGAACGCAGATGCAAATACTCGAACCAATGGATCACCGCAAAACGAGCGATGGAATGGGAGTCAAACACAACCCGGTGGTTCCTCTGATTACGTCAGCGGCGCGACCGAAGCGCCGTCGCAAAACGGATCGGTGACCTTTGCCGGGAATGGCCGAAGCAATGATTCCAGTTCTACAACACGCAGCGGTCCGTTTGTTCGTCCGCGAACCCAGCGCGATACCAGCGCGGGCGATTCGGGTTTGAAAGTACGAATCATCCCGTCGAACTCTCAGCCGAGAGGCGCGAGTGGATCGATCTACGATCAGACCAGCGATCCGGGCTACCAGCAGCAGCGCGGCCAGTCGAACGCCGGAGTCTCGAACTCGCCCGACCCAAACTCTTCGACGAATGACTCAATGGTCTTCGCCGGGAACGACCGATCAAGCGATGGTACGAACTCCGCGCGTGTCGGGCCGCTTGAACGTGACCGCCAAATGCGAAACACCGGCGGCGGCAATTCCGGATTGCGAGTAAGAATTATTCCCGCGCCGGGTGGCGCGGCCACGGGCCCTTCGAGTTCAGTCTTCGATAATCGGGACGACAGCGCGGCGAATGACTCGCAAACTCGAAGCGCGGGGGTGACGAGCAATGACGATGCGGCATCGCAGCGCGTTCCGGAATTCACCCGGCCTCGCCGGTCCGTTATCGCGAGCGACTCTCCCGAAGAGTCCGGCGCTTCAACATCGGCCCGAACAACGCCGCCTGAACTGCGCCGCGCCGATGACTCCTCGCGTGATCGGGCTCGCGATGACGCGACGCCCGCCGACAGTGGCCGCGACGAGGATGCCATCCTCCTCAAGGCCGCTCTTGTGAATCTGAACGTCTCCGTCACCAATCGCGCGGGAGTTTCGTTGGGCAACTTGAAGAAGGACGATTTCGCCGTGGCGGAGAATGGGGAGACTCAGAAGATAGAGTTTTTCCAATCGACCGCCGCGCCGTTCAATCTCGTGTTGGCGCTCGATCTGTCCGGTTCGATCAAAGAGAAACTCGATCTTGTGAAATCCGCCGCGCTGCGTTTCATCGACGTGGTGGGTCCGCAGGACAAAGTCGCGGTCGTGACCTTTACCGACGAGATTCGAGTCGTCTCGCAGTTGACCGGTGATCGCGAAGAACTAAGGCGCCGCATCAAGTCGATCGATAGGCCTCAAGGCGGCACTGCGTTTTATGAAGCGATGTGGTTTGCGATGATGGATACGCTTCGCGGGACTCGCGGGCAACGCAACGCGATCGTGGTGATGACTGACGGCGTGGACAGCTCGCTTGACCGCTACAATCCGATGCAGACTCGAGTGACGTTCAATCAGCTTGGCCGGCGCCTGGAAGAATCGGACGTGATTGTGTTCCCGATCTATCTTGATACCGAGTACGAAGAGGTATTCGAGCGCGGCAACAGCACGTCTGAGGCGTATGCGATCGCGCGCGATCAACTGGACCGGCTCGCCGAGTTGACCGGCGGGCAGAAATTCACTGCTGAAAAAGCGAACGATCTTTCGGGAGTGTACAAGCAAGTAGCCGCGGCGTTGCGAACCGTTTACAGCGTAGGCTACTACCCGACCAATCCCGAAAAGGACGGAACGTTCCGCAGGGTTCGCGTGGTTGTCGATCGGCCGGACGCGGCAGTGAAAACGCGAAAAGGGTATTACGCAAAATAAGCGTTTTGCTTGTAGGGGCGGCCCTCCGTGGCCGCCCCTTTCTCAAATGCGTGTCCGTGCGTTAAGAGGGGCGGCCAAGGAGCGCCGCCGTGCAAGCCCCCTACAAGCCTAAGCGGCGCGCATCCACGGCGGATTCTTCTTTGCGACTCTCTCATATACGGGACACGTTTCGACGTGCGCGCCGGGAAGATACCCTGTGCTGAGCAGGAACTCTCCGGTGATCTCGCCCCCGGTGAAAAGAAAAACCTTCTTGAACAACTTCACCCATTCCTCTTTGATGAGCGGATGATGAGCGTCGAGCCATCGCGCAAATGAACCGTGACTCTCGCGAATCAACGTGATTCGCCGGGCGTTCTCGATCACCGCGTTGATCTTTAGTTCGTTGCGAATGATTCCTTCGTCTCGCAGCAATCGCGCGCGTTCGCGCTTTCCGTATCGAGCGACTCGATCGACATCGAACCCATCGAATGCCTCGAAGAAGTTCTGGCGCTTCTTCAAGATCGTCAGCCACGACAACCCCGCCTGGTTGATCTCAAGCGCGAGCCGTTCCAATAGCCTTGCGTCGTTTCTGATCGGGAAGCCGTACTCTTTGGCGTGATACGGTCCGTGATATGGATGCCCCGGTGCAATGTCACAATAACTCATCGTAATTGAACTTTATCTTGCGGCGCCGCCGCGAATCAAATTCGCCGCGGTTTGCCGTTGTGTTGCTCGATTGCGCGAGCGTGACGTTTGTAGTTCGGCCTTCAGGCGGAGGTTCGTATTAGTCAAAGCATCGTCTTACAAACTTCCGCCTGAAGGCCGAACTACAAACGTCTTGCGCTCGCCTCACGGCGACTGTAGAACTACCGAGTGTGCCATCAACAAGTTTGTGAGGAACCAAAATGAGTCTCGATGCTGAGAAGGAAATCATCGACACCTGGAACATCAACAACCGGATCAATCTGTTTATGCTCGATGCAATTCCGGCCGAGGCGTTGAACGACGTCTCGGCTTCCAGGGGCAGGACAGTCGCCCAGCAGTTCGCGCACGTGCACAACGTTCGGCTGATGTGGTTGAAAAGCGCCGCGCCTGAATTTATTGAGGGTGTCGAGAAGGTCGAAAAGGAGGTGGCCGCGGACAAAAAGCTGCTCGTCCGCGCTTTGAAAGATTCGGGCAAGGCGATGGAGTCGCTTTTCAAGAAAGCCATCGTCGAGGGCAAAGTCAAAGGCTTCAAGCCGCACGTCACTGCGTTTCTGGGCTACGTGCTGGCTCACGAGTCACAACATCGCGGCCAGATCGCATTGTCGCTCAAGCAATCCGGTCACGCGCTGGATAAGAAGATCAGCTATGGAATCTGGGAATGGGGCGTGCGATAGAAGATGAGCAGTGACGTTCCAACCGCCGAAGACTTTGCAAGCGAGATCGCGGAAAGGATTCGCGCGCTTCCAACCACGAAGACCGATGCCGTGAGAACCGTGCGCCGCGAGTTCTCGAAAAGCCTGGCAAAAGTCCCGGCGGCTTTTGTTATCGAGATCGCGATGCGGCTCTTGCGCGAACCCGCGATCCACCGTTTCGTGGCTTTCGAGCTGGTCCAGCACCACCCGGCGGCCGCGTCGAGCCTTCGCCAGAAAGAACTCGAGCTTTTCGGACGCGGGATGAGCGAGTGGAGCGAAGTAGATTGCTTTGCCTGTTACCTTTCGGGGCCCGCGTGGCGCGAAGGCCAGGTCTCCGACAACGTCATTCACCGATGGGCGCGCTCGAATGATCGCTGGTGGCGGCGCGCGGCGCTCGTGAGCACGGTGCCATTGAACAACAAAGCCAGGGGCGGCAGCGGCGACAGCGAACGCACATTTGAAGTTTGCCGAATGCTGCTCGGGGATCGCGACGACATGGTCGTGAAAGCGATGTCGTGGGCGCTTCGCGAGCTGTCGAAGCGCGATTCGGGAGCCGTGCGGCAATTCCTGATCGACCATCGCGATCAAATAGCTTTGCGAGTGACTAGAGAAGTTGGTAACAAGCTCGCGACCGGTTTGAAGAATCCAAAACGGCAAAGTAATTTGGAGTGCGGCGACTTGTCGCCGCTTTCTTCATCGCAGCGGCGACGAGTCGCACTCCATGGTGAGGAGAACAATGGCGAAACGATATTGGCTGATGAAATCCGAACCCTCGTCGTATTCGATCGATGATCTGAAACGCGATAAGACAACGCTGTGGGACGGTGTGAGAAACTACCAGGCTCGAAACCTGATGCGAGAAATGAAAGTCGGCGATGAAGCGCTGTTTTATCATTCGGGCGCCGAGCCTCCGGCCGTGGTTGGGATTCATGAGATCAGCGGTCTTGCGGAACCCGACCCGACGCAATTCGATTCGGGAGACAGTCATTACGATCCGAAGGCAACGCTTGCAAATCCCATCTGGTACAGTGCGCGCATCAGGTTCAAGAAAAAGTTCGCGCGCGCCGTTACGCTTCCCGAAATCCGAGAGCACAAGGCTCTGCAAAAAATGGTTTTGATCAACAGGAGCCGGCTCTCAGTTCAGCCGGTCACCGAAAAGGAATTCAAGATCATCAGCGAGTTGGGATCGAGCAAGGGCAGGTAACGCTCTTGAACGGCGGCAACCGAGTCAGTTTCGAGAAGTCATTTCTTCTCGGAAGAGGTCGAATGGCCGGGGTCCTGGTAGAGACCGATCACGTTGCCCGCCGGATCGCTGAACCTCGCGGTCACCTCAGGCGCATCAACTCCGATCGGCTGCACGAGAGCGCCTCCATTAGCGATGACCTTCTCGACGGTCTCGGCAACGCTGTCAACCATGATGTAGATGAGCAGTCCGGGTTCGGGCGACGGCTTACGATTGATCACCCACGTCCCGCTTACTTCGCCGGCTGCGTCGTCAAATGCGAGGTGACCGTCGCCGCGCTGCCTGATCCCCCAACCGAAGACTTTTTCGTAGAAGTCAGCAGATTTGTTGATGTCGACGGCGGGAATCTCGATGTAACAGATTTTACCGTTGGCTAATGTTGGGGGCACAAACTCCTTTCGACTACTCGAGAAAATGTTCCGCGTACTCTTCGGCTCTCGGACTCAGATTGTTACTCATAATTACTCTTGCGCAGGAGTTCCAACGGAGGATCGCATCGTCATTCCCGGCGGGGCGAATCGATTCCGCCTTCTCGAACCATTCCATCGCTTCGCGGAACCAGTCGTATGCCGCATAGCGCGCGTCAGGCGAGCCCTTCGCAAGCCTTGCCTTTGCGCGGCGTTCCCAAACAAGGCCCGTGTAGTACGTCCGTTCGTACTGGTCCCTGAGCCGCCCAAGCGCATCCTGAATCTGTGTATCGCCCACGGTGTAACCTTTCGCAAGTCGATCGGTCATCGCCAGCAGCAGCGTAACAAGAGCTTGCTGATGATCCGGATCGACTTTCAGCACGTCCAGGCAAATGCTCTCGGCGGCGCCCGGTTCGTTGAGCAGGCGATAGCGCATCGCTTTATCCAGCGCCGCCGGGATGGCGTCTCGGTGCAAGGGTTTGAGTTCGAACATTGTGTACTCCTTGAGGAAGTCAGTAGTCCGTGATCCGTGGTCCGTAGTCAGTAGTCCGTAGTCCGTAGTAAGTAATAAGTAGTCATTGTCAGCGGTCACAAGTGGGAAGCGCGGGGTTCCTCTACTGACTACGGACTACTGACTACTGACTACTTACTCTGTCGCCGAAACAGTTGTACCAATCGCGCGAGCGGATCATAAAACTTGCCGACCACCCGCTCCTTCAAAGGAATGATCGCGTTGTCGGTTATCGTGATGCTCTCAGGGCAGACCTTCGTGCAGCACTTGGTGATGTTGCAAAAGCCAACGCCCATCGTCTCCTTCAACTCTTCAAGCCGGTCCTCGGTGTCCAGCGGATTCATCTCGAGCGCCGCAACGTAAACCAAAAATCGAGGCCCGATGAATTTGTCGTGCAGGTTGTGTTCGCGCAGCACATGGCACACATCCTGACAGAGGTAACATTCAATGCACTTGCGAAACTCCTGAACGCGATCGATGTCTTCCTGTTGCATTCGCCAGGTGCCGTCCGGCGCATCGGGCACGCGAGGCTTGAACTTCTTGATTTTCTTTTTGACTTCGTAGTTCCACGAGACGTCGGTGATCAGGTCCTTGACGTGCGGGAACGCCTTCATCGGCTCGACGGTGACAGGCTTGTCGAGCGAAAGCTGACTGAGCCGCGTCATGCACATCAGCTTAGGCATGCCGTTGACCTCAGCCGAACACGAACCGCACTTGCCTGCCTTGCAGTTCCATCGCAGCGCGAGGTCGTTGGCCTGATCGGCCTGGATTCTGCGAACCGCGTCAAGCACAACCATGCCGGGCGCTGTTTCGATTGTGTAGTCGACGAACTTGCCTTCGCCGGCGCTACCGCGCCAGACGCTGAATGTGGCTTGTGGCATCAACCCATCTCCTCTATGACTTGCTTCAACTCCACGGGCATCTCGGGAATTTCATCGCGCACGACCTTCATCGTTCCGTCTGAGTCTTTCCTGACCGCGATGTTGATATGGGCGAACGTTTCACTCTTAGCGGGATAGTCGTCGCGAAATTGAGCGCCGCGGCTCTCTTTGCGTTCGATGGCGCATCGCGTAACCGCTTCGGAAACTGTTAGGAGATTGCAGAGATCGAGAGCGGTGTGCCAGCCCGGATTGTATTCGCGATTGCCAGTGACGGCGACGCTTGACGCTCGCTGCCACAGGCGCGAGATTCCTTCGAGCGCGCGCTGCATCTCGTCTTCCTTTCGCACGATGCCGACCAGTTCCTGCATCATCTCCTGCAATTCGAGCTGAATCTTGTACGGGCCCTCGCCGGATCCGTCCTCGCGTTCGAAAGGCTCGAGCGCTCGTCGCGCCGAGGCTTCAATCTCCGTGTTGTTAATCTGACCTTGCGAATTCTCGCGAGCAAACGCGGCGGCATATTCGCCCGCGCGCTTGCCGAACACCAGCAGATCCGAAAGTGAATTGCCGCCCAATCGATTCGCGCCGTTGATTCCGGCCGCGCATTCGCCTGCCGCGAACAAACCCGGCACGCCCGACATCTGAGTGTCGGCGTCCACGCGAATACCTCCCATCACGTAATGCGTAGTCGGACCGACTTCCATCGGCTGCTGAGTGATATCGATATCGGCGAGTTGTTTGAACTGATGATACATGCTGGGAAGTTTTCTTTTGATGTGCTCCTCGGAATTCGAAAGCCGCTTTCGTATCCACGAAATGTCCAGGTACACGCCGCCGTGAGGGCTGCCGCGGCCTTCTCTAACCTCGCGCACGATGCAACGGGCTACGTGATCGCGAGTCAGAAGCTCAGGCGGACGCCGCGCGTTCTTATCACCTTGCGTGTAGCGCCATCCCTCTTCTTCGTTGTCGGCGGTCTGGCTCTTATAGTTTTCAGGAATCTCTTCGAACATAAACCGCTTGCGCATGCTGTTGAGCAGTACGCCGCCTTCGCCGCGAACACCTTCGGTAACCAAAATGCCGCGCACGCTTGGCGGCCACACCATCCCGGTCGGATGGAACTGAACGAATTCCATGTCGATCAACTCGGCGCCCGCCTGATACGCGAGCGCGTGACCGTCGCCGGTGTATTCCCAACTGTTGCTGGTGATTCTGTATGCGCGCCCGATTCCGCCAGTCGCCAGCACGATGGCTTTCGCCTTGAACAACCGGAAGCGCCCGCGCTCGCGGTCGTATGCGAACGCGCCAACCACTCGATCGCCATCCTTCAACAGAGTGAGAACGGTGACTTCCATATGAACATCGATGCCCTGATGAATTCCGTGGTCCTGAAGCGTTCGAATCATCTCGAGCCCGGTGCGATCGCCAACGTGCGCAAGCCGCGGATACTTGTGCCCGCCGAAATTGCGTTGAAGAATGCGGCCGTCGGGCGTGCGATCGAAAACCGCGCCCCACGATTCAAGCTCGCGAACACGCGCGGGCGCTTCCTTCGCGTGAAGCTCGGCCATTCGCCAGTTGTTGACATACTGGCCGCCGCGCATCGTGTCGGCGAAGTGCACCTTCCAGTTGTCGCGCTCGTCGACGTTGGCAAGCGCGGCGGCGATCCCGCCTTCTGCCATAACGGTGTGAGCTTTGCCTAGCAGCGATTTGCAAACAAGTCCTACGGACACGCCCGCGGCTGACGCCTCGATCGCGGCGCGCAGTCCGGCGCCGCCTGCTCCGATCACCAGCACGTCGTGTTCAAATGTTTGATATTCGGCCATTAGAAGAATCTCCTGTCTGACCAAATACCCATCGAACAGAGCCGCACAAAGATGTCGGAGAACGCCACCCAGAACAGGCTCATCCACGCCCAGAGCATGTGCCGTCGATTCAAACAGCTCACGCAATTGTAACTTTTCTGACGGATTGGCATCTTGGATAGCTGGTCACATCCTCCGCCGACCAGATGCCGAAGCGAGTGACAACTAAAGGTGTATCCGCCGAGCAGAACGGCGTTCACGGTAAGCACGATTGTGCCCAGGCCGATGCCGAACGAGACGTGTCCCGTCGCGTCGGTGAACCACATAGCTTTCCACGCATCGTGCAAGAGGATCACGATGAACGCGAGCGCGAGATAAAGGAAATACCGGTGCACGTTTTGAAGAATCAGCGGGAACGAACGCTCGCCGAGGTATCGCTTTCGAGGCTCGCCTACCGCGCACGACGGCGGGTCCGCCCAGAACGCTTTGTAATAGGCGCCTCGATAGTAGTAACACGTCAGCCGAAAGCCGCCGGGCGCCCAAAGGATAATCAGCGCGGGCGACCACGGAAGCCACGCCGGAAACCACGCGGGCTTCGCGCCGAACCAACTATGCACGGGATCGCCGAACAGCTCCGGCGAATAGAAGGGCGAAAGATAAGAACCAAACCGATAATGAGTCCCCTGGAACGCCGCCCACGTCGAATAGACAACAAATGCGGATAATCCCAGGAACGTCAAAAGCGGCTGAAGCCACCATGCGCCGGTGCGCATCGTGCTGCCGAAGGCTCGGGTCAAGGAGACATTTGTCGAGGCCATAGCGCGGTGTCATTCCCTCCTGAGCAAGAGTCGTCCAGTGAAGTTCGGGATGGATCCCCAAAAACAATGATGCCCACGCGAGATAAGAATGAGGAGCGAAAACTGCGACTCGATTGATGATGTGCCCAGCGAGTTGGCTTCGAAGGCCCAGCCATAGCCGACATGGTGGCAACGTTTAACATACGGCCATTTCGCGAGTCAACAAGAAGAGCGCTCAGGAGCATCGATCGAGTGTGATTAATAATGGAGCTGGTGTCTTTATTCCAATCCGATGCGACGCAGGAGATCGCTGAAACGTGGATCCTCGCGCAAGCCGTCAAGAGCGGGGTCAGAGTTGAGAAACACGACGTAATAATTTCGCTCGGAGTGGACCCGCTCCAGCCATTCGAATGCGCGCTCCTTGTCACCAAGCGCTGTGTACAGAGTCGCCATCGCGAACGGCGATACCGGCTCGCGCTTCGACGCCCCGGACACTTCCGCAAGCACCTTCAACGCTTGCTGCTTTCTTCCAGACTCCGCGTACACTCGCCCGACCCAGGCCTTCATAGATTTGTCCTCGGATAATTCAATGTATTTTTCGTACTCGCGGATCGCGTCGTCATACGATTTCTTTCCTTCGTATGCGACCGCGAGATGAAAATGCGCTTCCGCGAAATTCGAATCCATATCGAGTGTCTTGCGCAATTGCTCGATCGCTTCATCGTATCGGCGCGCGCTGTGAAGCGCCCTTCCCAACGCGGTGTTGATGATCAGCGACAGCGGATTGAGTTCCAGCGCCCGGCGCGACTCGGCTATCGCTTCGTCAAATCTCTTCATGGCGATCAGGTATGCGGAGTACCAGTGATGCGCGGTTTCATAATTCGGATTCAACTCGATCGCTTTCGCGTATTGCTTTTCAGCCTCGTTCCAATTCCACTCATACTCGTAAGCTGCAGCGAGCGACGTGTGAGCTTCGGCCAACGAGTCGTCCAGTTCCAATGCGCGCATCGCCGCGGCTTTCGCTTTGGGATAAAGATCACTCGACGGCGCCGCGCTGTACTCGTACAACAACGCATAGCAGTCGGCGAGTCCCGCATACGCGAGCGCGTAGTTCGGGTCCTTCGCGATTGCCTGATTGAAGAACTCGGCGCCTTTCTTCATTCCGTCTTCGGTGCGCTTGTTCCAATAGAAGCGGCCTTTCAAATAAAGCTGATATGCATCGGAGTTCTCGGTGAACCGCTTGGTGACTCGCTTCTGATACTCGCCACTCAGCTTGAGCTGCAGCTTTTCGGAAACGTCTTTCGCGATTTGTTCCTGCAACGTGAACAGGTCTCCAATTCGCCGATTGTATTGCTCGCCCCAAACCTGAGTATCATCGCGCGAATCGATAAGCCCGATGTTGATGGAAATGCTGTCGCCAAGCTGAACGATCTTTCCCGTCACCACTCCGTGCACCTTGAGCTCGCGAGCGGCCGTCTTTTGATCCGCTTCCCCTGCCTTGTACTTGAAGACGGCGTTGCGCGACATCACTTTGAGATTGCGTGATTGCGAAAGGTTATTGATCAGACTCTCGGTGAGCCCTTCGCTGAGGTACTCAGTGTTCGGGTCGGAACTCCCGTTGACGAATGGCAACACGGCGATCGAATCGATCGGATGTGCGCGGGTTGAGAACGCCAAAAAGGCGAGGACGACGGCCAGCGCGAGGCCTATGATCGAGAAAATGAGCCCGCGTTTGTGCTGTTTTATTTCGCCGACAATGTATTCAGCACTCGATGTGGCGCGCACGGTGGGCACCTGATCGCTTCGAACGATCAATTCGGCGACCGTTCTTTGAGCTCGAGGACCAGTCGGCACGGCTTCGCCGGAATCATTCAGGCGAGCTGATTCATCAAGCCCCGTTTCGAGATCCAATCTTCGATGAATTCGTCGCAGGTCTTCGAAATAATCCTCGATTGTCTGATAGCGCTGGGCGAGGTCCTTTGCCAGGGCTCGAGCGACTATTGTCTGGAGCTTGACGGGCGCTTCGCCCAAGAGCTCGGCCAACGGAGTGGGCTCGCGTTCGAGAATTGAAACGATCACATCGCTGACGGTCGCGCCCTTGAAAGGCATTATTCCGGTCAGCATCTCGTAAGTAAGAGAGCCGAGGCTGAAGATGTCGCTTCTTGCGTCGACCGGAAGCGCGCGCGCCTGCTCCGGCGACATGTAGTTGGGACTGCCCATCACGATGTTCGCTTCGGTAGTGACGAGGCCAGGCGTTGTCACTCCTCCGTCTTCGCCGCTTGCAGGTCGAGCGCCGGAAACAAACTCGGCGAATTTCTCGGTGAGCTTGGCCACGCCGAAATCGAGCACCTTCACTATGCCGTCCGGCCGCAGCATGATGTTTTCCGGCTTGATGTCGCGATGAAGAATCCCGATTCGATGCGCGGCCGCGAGCGCGCCGGCGACTTGCATCGCGACGTCCACTGCCTCTCGCACGCTCATTTTCTGGCGACGCAGCCGCTGCCGAACCGTCTCACCTTCGACAAATTCCATTGCGATGAAACGAGACCCCCTCGCGGAGCCTATTTCGTGGATGGTGATAATGTTGGGATGATTGAGCGCGGAAGCGGCCCGCGCTTCCTGCTCGAAGCGCCGAAGCCGGTCTTCATCCTCTCGTGATTGTTGTGACAGCAGCTTGAGGGCGACCCGCCGCCCCAGTCGCTCGTCCTCGGCGAGATAAACCTCACCCATGCCGCCGACGCCTATCCGCGACAGGATTCGATAGTGCGAGATGATTGTGTTCTCGGCCAGCACGTTGATTCGATTCCGCCTCGATCTCGATCGAGCCGAGATTAACTTTATCAGAATCAAATCGGAGTGCGGAGTGCGGGAAGGTTCGGAGTTCGGAGTCTGGGTCGCGAGCCTGGAGTCTGGCGTCGGATGGGATGTCAGTTCGACTCCAGACTCCAGACCCCGAACTCCGCACTTGTCTTTATGAGGGAATCGCGTTCTCGCGTTCGAGCCATTGTCGAAGCGCGTCGTTTTCGCGCGCCAGCTCGTCCGCGTTGATCAAACCACGTTGCAGCGCAACCGAGATCGCTCGCGAACGCGGGCTGTACGTGTTACCCCAACGGGCGTCAACAATCTGCTCGAGGTCGATCGAGAGTTTTGCGTAAAGCTCGCGAAGTCTGTTCTGGACACCACGCTCACTCAGGTAGCGGCGCCGAGCGATGGCCTTGTCGGTCAATCCGAGCGCAATGTCGAGCAACGCTTCGTATTCGATGTTTGTCAGGCCCGATGCACGGCTTGTCGCGCGGGACTGGACCAGTCGAATCTCGGGATCGATCCAACACTGCTCGTCAATCAGCACCGCCCGCAGCGCGGCGATCAATTTTTCATCGGGCGAGGATTTCAGCACATAGCCGTAAACCGTTTCGGCGGGGACCACTCGCGCAAGCTCGCGAATGTAAATTTCGTCCTTGTACTGCGACCAGAAAATGATTCGAGCAAGTTTAAGCGCGGACCAGATCTGCTGGGCGGCCTTCACTCCCGACAGCTCCGGCAGTTTTATGTCGAGTACCACGAGCGCCGGGTGGTGATTCAACGCCAGCTCGACCGCGGTCTTGCCGTCACACGCTTCGATCACCGGACCTGCGTCGGGAAAGTGATCAATTATGATCGCGCGAAGATAATCGCGCTGAAACGTCATGTCCTCGGCTATCAGTATGCTCATAGGAAAACGATGAATGATGAATAATGAATGATGAACATAAGGCAAAACGATGAATGATGATAATGAAGAATGTTGACCGGACTACTTGGCACTCTTGGCTGTCTTTGCTGAAGCGACAAAAATTGCCATCAGCTCTTCGCCTTCGGACAACAGTTCAGCTAATCTCGCCTGACTAACTATGCCCGCATCGATCAGAAGTTCCAACCAATAAACCGTTTCCGACAGTTCCTGAAGAAGAACTTCGATCTTACTAACGAACTCGGCTCTCGATCTTGCGCGTGTTGCCTCTCGGTAGTGTGCACCAACAGAGGTGCCACTGCGAAGAGCCTGTTTGCCAAGCACCCGGGCCTCGGTGGTCTTTGGCAGGGATGAATAGAGACGAACTATTCGCAAAGCAAGCCTTGGTGCAAATCCCTGGCATCTCGTTCATCCATTCCTACCTCTGTCGCGCCTCATTAATCATCGTTCCTTCTTCGTTCATCAATCATCAATCATCAATCATCAATCTTCATTTCTTATTGGTATCCTAACTTCAACAACAGTCCCTCGGCGGCCCGTCGCCTGCAACCATGTCAGCTCGGCTCCAATCAAGCGAGCGCGGTATCGCATGTTCTCAATCCCTCTAGCGCGCCTCAGATTGCCCGATGCGGTCATCCCGCGGCCGTCGTCACTCACCCTGACCAACAGGTACTCGCCTTCTCGCATTATCACCAGTTCGACGAATCGGGCACTGGCGTGCTTAGAGATGTTGTTGAGCGCTTCCTGTATGATTCGATACAGCAGCAACTGTTCGGTCTCTGAGAAATTGATGTCTTCGCCGCGAGCGAGGCAGGAAAATCGCGTCAGGAAAGTGCGTTCCGAACACTGGGAGGCCCGAGCAAGGCAGCTCTCAACCGCCGGCACGAATCCGAGTGTGTCGAGCGCCGAAGGGCTGAGGCTCTCCATCGCCCGGCGCACCTCGTCCATCGCCGACTCCAATCCGAAAATCAGCTTCGCGAGCCCGTTGCGTACTTCCTGAGACATCGCGCCCTCGGGCTTCTCGAACAATCGCCGCGCTAATCGCGTCAGCTCGCGAAAATCCGACAGTGTTTGATCGTGCAGATCGGCGGCGAGCAGCTTGCGCTCGCTCTCTACCAGCGTGACGAATTCAAGCAAGCCCTCGATCAATTCGCGCTGAGTGTTCAAGTCCACCCTCCAAGACTACATTACGACGGCGTAGGGCAATTCGAACTGCGGGATTCCACAGTTTCATTGTGTGTCAGTCGTCCCGAAAGTTTGCGGAATGCCCTCTACAACCTGCCGCGCGCTGGATGTAGACTGCGCACGTCTTCCGAAGATGTCAACCGCTCGGGGCGAGACTGAAAGCCTTCAGGTCTCGCCCCCTATTCAAGAGCGAAACGCGGAAGATAAGGAGAGATATTATGAAAACCATTGCAAGACTCGGATCGATCGCGGCAGCCTTTATTTTGTTCAGCACGCTAGTGGCCGCGGCTCCCAAGGGTCAGCAGGCAAACAAGTACGTCACCATTGCCGGAACGGTGCTCGAAGTCGATCAGAAGGAGCACACGCTCCTGGTCGCGGACCGGCGATCTGAAAAGCTATATCTAATCGAGATCCCTGACGGGACCACTTTCAAGATCACATTTGGCCGATATATGCGAATGGCCGAACCAGGGTTCGGCGATGTCAACGAACGCGAGCGCGTCGAGATTCGCTGCTTCCGCGGTGACCAGGATCACCTGGCGCGGCTCGACGACGGCAGGACGGTCATTCGCGTGCTCGGCTCGAAGTAGCCCCTCGCGCGCAACAAAGGGGCGAGATACCTGACATCTCGCCCCATCCCGAAGCCGTCGCTATGAAATTGAACTGGGGCCGCATGCCGCGGCAGAGGTACGAATAATGAAACGAAGCACACACTTCTCAGCAGTCCTTACAGTCGGATTGATGCTTGCGCTTGCCGGTAGTTCAATCGGTGCCGGCAAAAGCGGACGCGCCGGCAAGTATCTGACCGTGGAGGGCAAGGTGCTCGCCATAAATGCCCACGATCGAACGCTGATGGTTTCAGATACGCGGTCGAACACGCTCTATTTGGTTAGTGTGCCCGCCGGAAAAAGTGTTCGAATCACCTTCGGCATGAACATGCACCGCGCCGAGCCGCAGTTTCGCGAAGTGCACCAAAACGATCGAGTGCGCGTGCGATGCGCTCGCATTCAGGACCGCCTCGCTCAGCTTAACGATGATCACGAAGTCGTAACGGTAACGGCCGTGAACTAGTTCGACCCCCCGGGAGCCGGTTTCATTGCCGGCGCCCAATACTCCCTGTGCTGACGTCCCCTCTCACTCCCTGCCGGGCCGCCTGACGTTCCTCCCGCAACCGAGGAAGGCGGCCCACCTCTTTTTTGGACCGTAGGTCTTAGCAACCAAACATATCAACCGGCTCGATGTTAGAATCAGTTTCGCATGCGTTCCAGTTGGAAGTCTGTACCACGGTCCTCAATGGTCGTCCTCGCGACTGCGTTCGCACTGGTCACAGTCCCAGCGTGCCGGAAGCATCAGCCTCAAGACACCGCATTGACTGTTCCGATTGCCGGCGAGCCCAATCGCTACTCAGCTACGATTATTCGAACGATCGACGACGGAACAAAACGTGAGGTTAGCACCAGCCGTGAGTTTCGTTCGGGTGAGTTGCGGCGCGAAGAATGGATCGAAGCAGGACGACACCTTGCGCTGATCCGGCTACCCGATGCCGGCAAGGCGTTCCTGCTTGATCTGGACGCGAAGACCTGCGAGGAGATCGAAACCGGGTCAGGTGAACGCGACACCCATCTCGCATCGCACGCCGCGGCCGAGGCTAACCAACTCGAGGCCATTGACCGAGCAGTGGATGACGCTCCCACGCCCGAGCAAATCGAAAATCTCGCGCTTCCCGATCAACTTATCGACGGCCATTCGTGCTCAGTCTATGAACAACGCGCAAAGTTCCCCGACGGTCACACAGAGATCACCAGAACTTTTCGCGCGCGGGACTTCGCGGGACTCTTGCTGAGGGTTGAGTCGTTGTCAGACTCGGGAACCGTAGCAGTGATAACCGAGCGGCGCGACGTGAGCACCGACGTTGCCGACGATATCTTTACCGTCCCGGCAGACTACCGAAAGATCGAAAGGGCAGCTCGCTGAGGTTTGATCCGGACACAGACAAGTGTTATCGAACGAACATCGGCGCCTGACCACTCGACCATGGATCGTACTCATGAGCGAACATCAACCGCTCAGCGAGCGGCGGGTGATTGTACAGCCATATCTTTATGAAGGCGCCCGGATCGGGATCGGCCAGATCCACTTCACCGAGAATCTGGAAGGCTTCGGCGGCGTTTTCAGATGAATTAGGGATGATTCCATGAGTCACTTCCAGACCGTACACATCCGATTGATGCTCTTGATATCGGCTGAAAGAATTGAACACCGGCTCGGCCAGGAAGAAGAACAGGTAAACGAAAAGCAACAACGCGGGCAGCGACGCCCAGTCATCCATGCCACGCACTAACCACTCGCGGCCCTTTCGGCTGAGCGTGCGCGCAAGCGCGAGGTGCACAAACAGGAGGACAACGATTATCAGGATCGCTCCGAACGCAATGCCTTTCGGTATGTGCCCCAGAACGTAGTGTCCCATCTCGTGGCCCACGACGAACAGAGTTTGCGGCGTAGTCATTTTGTTTATGGTCGTGTCCCAAACAACCACTCGTTTGGATCCCGCGAAGCCGGTAACGTACGCGTCGACGGCGTTGAGCTTCTCGCTCGCTTTCATTTCGAACATTCGATCGCGCGGAATATCCAGCCCGGCGTGCTGCGATATCTTTTCGATGTCGGCGACAAGCGCGGGCTGAGTGATGTCGAGCGGCTCAAACTTGTTGAACAGCGGATCGATCACGAGAGGAGAAATGAACAGCAGGAATGCGAGCAGCGGCACCGAGCCAAGCCCTGAGTACAGCCACCATCGGCGAGGGCTCCGCCGGATCAAGCCGTACAACATATAAACCAGAATCGACGCGATGATGAACCCGACCAGTTCGCCCTTTGTCCAATCCCAGAGCCACGAGACCCATCCCTGCACCGAGATTTCATATCGAACGGCGAGATGATGTTGATATGCCTCGAGCGGAAGTCTCAATACATCGAACATCATCAACAAAAGCGGAACGAAGATAATCGCCTGAACGAAGCGCCGTTGTGAAACACGCTCGACCCAATCGCGGCACTTCGGCGCGATTCGCAATGCGATGATGATCAGCAGGAGCACCAGCGAGTAGCCCGCTCCGATGAAATGTAGCGCGTATTGAGTCCTGGAATATGCAACGGCCTTTTCGTATTTCTCGGGGGGCAGCTTGTAGGACTTTACGTCTTGCTTTTGAATCGACGGCGCCGGAGGTTGGGATGTGTGCCCGGCCGGCGCGGGAGATTGAGCCTCCCCGAGCGTGGTAAATGCCACGCACATTGCTGCTATGGCTGATGCCAACAGTATACGGCGATGCTTGCTCATTTCTCGCACCGTCAAGCCCGCTCGGCCTCAACTGGCCGCTCGACCTCGTAGCCTGCGTTGATCCAGCCGTTGGTTCCCCCAACAACATTGAAGACCTGCGAGAAACCGTTCTGCGCCAGTATGCCCGTGCCTGCACTCGATCTATAACCGCTCGCGCAGATCACCGCGGTTGGCAGCTTTGGGTCGAGTCTTGAAAGGTCGCGAGCGAGATGGGACAGCGTGATATTGATCGCACGCGGCGCGTGACCCGCGGCGTATTCGCCGGGGCCGCGCACATCGACTATCTGCAATCCGTCGCTTTCCTCGAGCCGCTGCCGCAGTTCGTCGAGGGGCATTTGCGGGGTCGCCGCTGACTCAAATCCCGCCTGATCCCACGCGTACATACCACCCCCGAGAAACCCTTTGACGCTTTCGATTCCCACTCGCGCAAGCCTGGTCACCGCTTCATCAACGCCTTCGAGCTCGGCCGCAACGATGACCAGCGGAGCGCCAATCGGAAGCAGGGTCCCAGCCCAGGAGGCAAACTGTCCGCCGAGTCCAATGTTGATCGCGCCTGGCACGTGTCCGTTGCCATACGCGGCCGATGGCCGGATGTCGAGCACGAGGTAACCCTCGCGCACGAGGCCAGCGACTTCACCGGGCGCGAGTTCCGCGGGCCGGGGCAGCTCGTTTAACGCGGCCGCTCCGGTTCGGTTGATCTCCGAGTCACGCGGAAAGTAAGCGGGCGCCTCCGGGAGATCGGTCGTCATCATTCGAACGAAATCGTCCTTGGGCATCGGCTGGAGCGCATAGTTGAATCGTCTTTGCTCGCCGATCGTCGACGAAGTTTCCTTCGAAATATTTCGTCCGCAAAGCGAGCCCGCACCGTGGGCGGGAAACACTTCGACGTCATCCGCAAGCTTCAACAGTTTTCCGTGCAGACTTTCGTATAACAGCGCGGCCATCTGATCGGCGGTGTATCCCTTCGATCCGACGAGATCAGGCCGGCCTACATCGCCGATGAACAACGCATCCCCGGTAAGAACCTTCAGCGGCCGATCGGACACTTCGCTGTCGATCACCAGAACCGAGATGCTCTCGGGTGTATGGCCGGGAGTTTCGAGAATCCGCAACACGACCTTGCCGACTTTGAACTCCTCGCCGTCGCTTGCCGGGAGATGCGGAAACATCGCGCCCGCCTTTTTTCCAAAGACGATTTCAGCTCCGGTCTTAGTGGCGAGTTCGCGATGCCCGCTTACAAAATCCGCGTGCAGATGAGTCTCGATCACATACTTGATCTTGAATCCCAAAGCGTGCGCTTCGTTGATGTATTGATCGACGTCGCGTTGCGGATCGACGACCGCGGCTTCGCCGTCGGAGCCGATCAAATACGACGCGTGCGCCAGACACCCGAGATAAAATTGTTTGAAGTACATAGTCTGATCCGCCCGTTCGAGATTTGTGCAGCGCCCAAGAGTATCGCGGCTGTCTCGAAGTCTGCAACTTATTTGACCGATTCGAAGGTTGCGAAGTTCGCGAGCAGGCGAAGGCCGGCCGTCTGACTTTTCTCGGGATGGAACTGCACGCCGCAGATCGAACCGCTGGCGCAAATCGACGGGTAAGGAACACCATAGTCGGTCTCCGCCATCACGATCTCCTCATCGTCAGTCTCTATGCGATAGGAATGCACGAAGTAGAAGTACGTCCCGTTTTCAAGACCCTCTACGAGCGGGTGCGACTTAACCTTTTCGATCTGGTTCCAGCCAATCTGCGGAACGCGGGGCCCTGATTCGGCGAAACGAACTATGCGGCCGCGCATGAGGCCAAGCCCCTTGTGAGTTCCGAACTCGAAGCCTTCATCGAACATCAACTGAAGTCCAACGCATAGACCCAACACCGGCTTGTTCTGCTGGGCCGCTGCGAGCACCAATTCATCGAAACTTGATTCACGCAGGCGCCGAGCGCACTCGCCAAACGCGCCGACTCCGGGGAGCACCAGCCGCTCGGCTTCGCGAATCGCCCCGGCATCTCCGGTGACAAGAGCAGGCTTACCGACTGCTTCGAATGCTTTCTCGACGTTGCGAAGATTGCCGACGCCGTAGTTGATGATTGCGATCATGGAATCACTGAGAAGATCGAGGGCTGACCCCGCGTTCGACAAACAATTGGCCGATCGAGAGAAATCAAACTGGCATTACAGTGGCAAGATCGCGCGGACTCTCTGACTTTGTGTATTCAAACAGGTTGATAATCTCCGAGAATGAGTCAATGGTGAGATCGGGTCGGATCTTGCCGTACAGTTCCCGAAGCGCGGCTTCACGTCGCACGTCTTCATCGATCCAGTGTGTAACACGAACGATTTCTGCCCAGAGAGCCGAAGGATACCTTGTGCCGTATCTCGCCCATACCGCCGTCACGCCTGCGTTCTTCGCCATCCCAACATCGCGTGTAAGGCTGTCACCGACATACACCGTCTCGTTGACGGGCACGCCCTCTTTGGAGCAGATGTCTCTAAGAAGTGTTGGATTGGGTTTTCTCTCTTCTCTAGGTACACAGGTAACGAGACTGGGTCGCGGTCCGAATGTCTCAGTCTCGCGCCGAGGGTTGGGGTGTGGTTCTAAGCTGCCGTCAAGGGCGTAAAGGTGCGTGAAGAACGGAAAGATGCCAAGTATCTGTAAGCGATGAAGCGCCAATTCCGCTATCGACTCGGTGTGGCCAACGACCGGTATGTTCAGCCTCCGGACGTGTTGAAGCGTTTCGAAGACCGACGGATAGGGCGTTAGGTGCTGGTTGCGCGATTCGTTAAATGCATCAAGTGGCTTACGTAGATGATGAAAAATCTCCGAACGGGATGCGGACTTAAAATGAGCTCGCACCGACGGCAGCTCGAGGAGCGCGAATGGATATTCCGAACTACCATGAAGCTGGTGCACTGCTTTGAATTCATCCTTGAGGGTTTCCTCGTCTACTGCTAGCAGCAAACTAAGCTCTCTGACCATCGCACGAAAGGAAAGCGCAAAATAGCTCACCCAATCGTAGAGGGTGTTATCAAGGTCTGTAATAAGCAGCCTCATAGAATCCTCACAGTAGCTCTATCAGTATGCCAAGGGTAGCGTCACATGCCAAAGCACTCTCGAAGGATTCGTTGGATCAACGGTGTAAACATACACGGAGAGTCCCTCAGCTTCGAACCGTAGGACTCCGAAAGTGTTTTCTTTTGTTTCGCCCAGGTCCTTGGCGATCACCCCGCTGCTTCCCATTCCAAGGAGATGGAATTCGTGCCAGTCCCCGGAGAGATTATTTACGTCTAGCGGCCTGCTGACCTTGGCGCAAAACGGCTGGTGCATGTGTCCGTGCAATACAAGATCGACCCGGTGCTTGACCAGCCAGCGAACCAATGCCTCCGCATCCAGGACGACGCTATACGGATAGCCTCGTTCCGGCGCGAAGCGATAAGTGGTCGGAAGAATGTGATGATGAAGCACCACAATTCGGTAAGGACGGAGAAAGCCAGATTCGGCTTGCCAGCCCAATTGGGTTTCGGCATCTAAGAGTTGCTGTTCACCGACGAAGCCGTGGCCTTGAAACATTCCGGCTTCCTGCTGAAGCCAGGAGCTGTTTAGACACACGATCTCCACGGGAACAGCTCGGTCAATCAGCAGTCGCCTGCCGCAGCTCAAGTATTCGTTCGGGGCCAGGTAAAAAAGACGCTGATAGAAGCTGCCGTAAGCCGCGGTCGCTGCTTCTCCGGCTGCTTCAATGGGTGCGGTCTTATCCGCCGGGTCCGTTGAGAATCTAAGGTCGTGATTCCCGGGGCATACCGCGATCTGCTCGGGCCGTAGAGGCGACCACGTAGCGAGCCTCCGAACAAAGGCTGTTGCCATTTCAAACTCTTTCTCGTCTGCTTTCCAAGTGATGTCGCCAGAAATAATGACACCGGCAATGCCCTTCATACCTTTCTCACTCAAGTGGCTCGCGATCTTGTGAGCGAGGTTAAACTTATCTACCTGCTTAGTTCCGACACGAGGGAAGGCGTGGTGCGTCTCGGAGAAATGCAGATCGGATACCCAGAGTATGTCTCGATGACCCGTCTGGAAGAAGTCTCGCGGAAAGTGTTGAGGGGTCGCCGAAAACGCATCTTGAAAGAGGATTTCGTGCGTCGGTTCCCCGTGCCCGAACGACTTCAAAAACCAGATCGTTCGATCTTGTTGGCGGAGCTCTCGCCGAGAAGACACCTGCTTTCCATAGAACGGCATGAATCGGGATTGCTTGTCCTCGAAGAACTCATCCACCCGGAGATAGGAGTAATTCTGCAGCGGAGACTCTGCACCAACCTCGGGAGCGATGTCAATATCTTTGAGTTGAAACCACGCAAGAAAGGACTGCTTGTTGTAGTAAGCAGGCGTTTGGTCCTGGCTTGGTGTTTGGATCCTCTCGTGCACAGGACTCCACTGGATCTCAGTGCAAACAGCTCGATACAGAAGTTCCTGGCCCGAGTCCAACAGATATAGATTGACCCCGCCGGCGACAGCCTGCTGACGCAATCGACGAAAGCTTCATCGGGCACTGTTTCGGCGAACTTGGACCACCAGCCCCACCACACCGTGCTTTCTCTCTCACTGATCTCTTTGTGGCGCTCAATCGTCTGTCCGCGCTCGGTGACGAGGTCTCGAAAGCGCAGGATTATCGTTTGAAGATCTTCAATTGCCATGGTTGTTACGTCCAGTCTTCAGTCTCATCAAAACGCCTTTCCCGCGCCGAGGTGGCGAAACTCGGGAACAATAATCCCGACGAAACGCGTTCAACATGCCTGGTAATCACAAAGGCAGCGACAGTCTTTCTACAAGGTGCCCTTCGTAGAGAGGACTCCTTCAATGCGATCAGAAATTCGCGTGGCCGCGGAAAGGGCTCTGGCAGCCGATTTGAAGACCGCCTCCAGTATGTGATGCTGGTTCGCTCCGTATAACAATTCGATGTGCAGATTGCAGCGGACCTCGCCGGCGAAAGACCGCCAGAAGTGTTCGACCAGCTCGACGTCGAGCTCGCCGATTCGATCGCGGGACTTTGGAACTCGATAGATTGTGAACGCCCGGCCGCTCAAATCGACGACCGTCCGCGCCAGCGTTTCATCCATCGGCACATAAGCCGTTCCGAAGCGAACGATGCCGGTTTTGTCACCAAGCGCTTCCGCGAAAGCCTGTCCAATTGTGAGGGCGATATCTTCGACAGAATGATGCGCGTCGATGTGGAGATCACCGGAGCACGTCACCTCAAGATCGAAAAGTCCGTGGCGAGCAAACAAGTCGAGCATGTGATCGAGAAATCCGATGCCTGTAGCGATCTTCGAAGCGCCTCGCCCGTCGAGATCAATTCGGACCCGGACGTCGGTCTCGCGCGTTGTTCGCCGTTTCTCGGATACTCGGGGCATCACGTTTCCTTTGCAGTCTCAGAGTGTCTGTTTGATCTTCACAACGGGCTGATCCGGGTGAGCGGGGTTGGGAATTAAGCGCCGATTCGTACAATCCACAAGCATGTCAATCGTTTCGAGCACGGTTTGCCCTATGATCACTTCATCGCCCAGCACTAAAGCTTCCTCTGACGTTGTGCGGCCATCAATATCGATCTTGACTGGCTCAGTCAGACCGACCGCATCCTTACGGCCATCAGCATGTTCAGCTATGCGCTCACCAACGACTGCCAGGCCAAGCTGCTGGACGACGTGTACAGGCAATACAGTCTTTACGGCGCCAGTGTCGATCAGTGCGTCAGCGCGATACGTGCGAACTTGTTCCGGCGTCATCTGCCCGCGACGAACCATTCCTTCATCGATCGCGTTTGTTAGTATCACTTCCGTTCGGACTTCGCCCATAGCTTCGCTCGCAGTTTCAGGTTTCTCCAATACTTGCACGCTCCATCACCTCCTTGAGCGCTTCGATCAACCGATCATTCTCATCGGGTGAGCCGACCGACACTCTGAAATGCTCCGCGAGCATCGGGTAGCGGCTTACGTCGCGAATCAGTATATCGCGGGCGAGTAACTCTTTGAATAGGGTTTGTGGCGCCATGGCAGTCTTCGCGATCATGAAGTTCGCCGAAGACGCGACCGGATATATTCCTGAAATCGTCCGCAAATGTTCCAGGAGCCTCTCGCGCTCGCTGATGATTAGATTGATTCGCGGCTTCAGCAGATCGTAGCGCTCGCACGCGACTTCAGCAGCGGCCGCCGAAAAGAAGTTGAGATTATACGGCAGCGTCGCCTTGTGAATTTCGCGAGCCAGCTCCGCGCTTGTCAGCAGGTAACCGACCCGCAAACCGGCCATCGCCATCGCCTTCGAAAACGTTCGCAGCACAATCAGGTTCGGCAATTCCTCGAGCAGCGGCACGCAGGTCTCTCCGGAGAATTCGTGATACGCTTCGTCGACAACGATCAAGCCGTCAAAACCGCGGGCGAGGCTTCTCAGGTCATCGTTTTCCATTCGACAGCCGGTCGGATTGTTCGGCGAACAAATCACGATCACATCAACACGCTTCCGGATCGCCCGCTCGCGCATTGCCTGAACATCGAACTCGAAGTCGCTGGTTAGCCCAACGCTCACGACTTCACCGCCGAGCACGGTCACGATCTGACGATAGAGCGTGAAGGTGGGCTCCGGAATCATGACCTTTGTGCCCGCCCCGACTGTTACCATCAACGTCGCCTGGATCAACTCGTTCGAACCGTTGCCGGCTAGTGTTCCCTCGGGCTTCCAACCCGCGAACGCAGCAAGACGCTCGAGCAAACTCGTCGGAACGAAATCGGGATAGCGAGACCACGCGCGATTCGCCAATCGACTAGCGACTTCCTGCTTGATCTCGTCGGGCATGTCGAACGGATTTTCGTTTTGATTTAGTTTGATCGCGGCGCGATAAGGCGGAAGCGTATACGCAGAGATCGCGCGCACCGCAGGCTTGATTGCTGGGGGTTGGCGGTTGGGGGCCGGGGGATTAGCTACGTCTTTGTGCTCTGGGTTCTTGTCTGACATCTCGGATTACCTCTTCCCAACCTAATCCCACCAGCCAACCCCCAACCCTAACCCCCAGCTAATCCCCATCACGCGATCTCAAAAGCACGGCGCGTTTGTGCGCCGTCAGTCCTTCAGCGTCGGCCATCGCCGCGATTGAGCGGGCGTTATTTCGAAGAGCTTCGCGATTGTAACGAATCACTGACTGCCGTCTCAGAAAGTCATGAACGCCGAGCGCGGATGAGAAGCGAGAGGTGCCCAGCGTTGGCAGCACGTGATTCGGGCCCGCAATGTAGTCGCCGACAGGCTCTGAAGAATAAGGTCCAAAGAAAATCGCTCCCGCGTTTGCGATAAGGCTCGCAGCGCCCTCATCGTCCGCTGTCATCAACTCCAGGTGTTCAGGCGCGATAAGATTCGCAAGTTCGCAAGCGGTTTCCATTGATTGGACAATGAACACCGCGCCGAATCGATCAATCGAAGCTCCGGCGATCTCGCGCCGTTCAAGCGTTGCGAGCTGTCTGTCGACTTCGCTTGCGACTTCACGTGCGAGCGATGCGTCGGTGGTTATGCAGATCGACGAAGCTGCTTCATCGTGTTCGGCTTGCGCAAGCAAATCAGCGGCGACGAATCGCGGATCGGCGGTGTGATCGGCGATCACGACGACTTCACTTGGTCCGGCTACTGAATCAATTCCCACGGAACCAAAGACCAATTTCTTCGCAATCGCAACATAGGCGTTACCCGGGCCGACGATCTTGTCCACGCGTGCGATGCTTTCGGTGCCGTATGCAAACGCGGCAATAGCCTGTGCTCCGCCGACTCGATAGACCTCTTCTATCCCGAGTTCGTTGATGACAGCCGCGAGGGTTGGATTGGTTTCGAGCGTGCCCGGGGGAGTTGCGATGGCGATTCGCTTAACACCCGCGACCTGCGCCGGCACCGCGTTCATCACAACCGTCGACGGGTAAGCCGCGCGCCCGCCCGGCACGTACAAACCTGCCGAGGCGACCGGCCGAATTCGTTGCCCGACGACGGCGCCGTCTTCGTTTGTCATCGACCAGTCTGATTCGCGCTGGCGTTCGTGAAACGCACGGACGTTTTTGATTGCGAGACGAAACGCGGCGACGACGTTTGACTCGGCTTTTGACGCTGCATTTCTGATGAACTCGGGATCAACGCGAATGTTCTCCGGCCGGAGCTCAACGCCGTCGTACTGTTTTGTGTAGGCGACCAGCGCCTCGTCCCCGCCCGAGCGCACGCCTTCGATGATCGCAGTGACGTTTGCGATCAACTCGGCGTTTGCATCAAGCCCACGCGAGCGTATGCGATCAAGCGCCGGATTCGATTCACCCGCGTTGTAACTGACGATCTCGATCATTTCAGTTCCGGGACAATGCCGGTTTTCAACGTTCCGATCAAATCGGCCACTGGAGCCCGTTTCAGGTGATAGCTCGCTCGATTCACGATCAGGCGGGCCGACACTTCGACTATTGTATCGATCTCCACCAATCCGTTTTCTCGAAGCGTGCGTCCCGTTTCAACCAGATCGACAATGTGCTCCGATAATCCGAGCAGCGGCGCAAGCTCCACCGACCCCCCGAGGTCGATCAACTCGACAGGCACGCCGCGGCGTTGAAAATAATCAGCCGCTATGCCCGGATACTTTGTAGCGACCCGCGCCGTCGCCATCGGGTTATAGCTGGGCGAGCTGGAGTCCTTCCTGCCCGCGACTACCAGCCGGCAAACGCCGAACTTCAAATCGAGGGGCTCGTGAACGTCAGCTTGTGATTCCAACAACACATCGAGCCCGCACACTCCCGCGTCCGCAACTCCGTACTCGACGTACACGGGCACATCCGATGCCTTAACGAAGATGAAGCTATACAGGCCGCTCTGGTCCTGGATGAGCAAACGCCTGGATGTCAGCGCGTCGGGGGCCAGCACTATTCCGACGCGGCGAAACAGATCGAGCGCTTGATCCTGCAAACGGCCTTTTGCGATTGCGATGGTGAGCATGATTTAGGATTTAGGATTTCGGGTTAGGGATACCAGGTTCGAAATCCGCAATCAGATGATTTCCACTTTCAGTCCCCGGCTGCGCAAGCGAGTGGCTTCCTTGAACGCCGTAACAATGTCGGCGGCCGCGCTCAACCGGGTTACGTCGCCTGCATCCGCGGCGGCCTTTGGATGCCTCGCCGCAACCAACTGCGCGAGCCAATCCAGACAAAGCGAAAAACCGACCGCGGGTTCAGGATATCCAAACTTCGCCAGTAATTGATCGTACCTTCCGCCGCGACCGAGCGCCGTCCCGAGCCCGCCGGCATAGATCTTGAACGTCAGCCCGGTGTAATAATCCAAACCGCCGACGTCACCGAGATCGATGTCTATGAACGAGTCGATGCCCAGCGCTTCGGCGATCTGATACACCCGTTCGATGTCATCGAGCGCCGCTGACGACTTCGCGTTGGTTACGAGCGCGCGAGCTTCGCCGAGTACCTCGCGTTTCCCGGCAAGCGTCGTCAGCTCGCAAAAGGCGTTGCGGTTCTGGCCGTCGTCGTACGGTTGCAAAAAACTATCAAGACGGTCTGTTTCCTTGCGATCGATCAGCCGCTGCATCTCGCGGCGACGCTCCTCATCCAACTCGAGCCGCTCGGCCACGCCGTTGAAGAAATCGACGTGACTCAGTGTAATGGTAAAACCCTCGAGTCCGATTCTGCGCAAGGCTTCGATTGCGATCACCAGCACTTCGGTGTCGGCTTCGAATCGGTCCGACCCGATGTGTTCGAGTCCGATCTGATGAAACTCATACTGACGCCCGCCGTGCGGCTGACCCCATCGAAACACCTCCCCTGAGTACGAGAGCCGGATCGGCCGCGAGCGTTCGCGAAAACGAGTCGCAACCGTCCGCGCGACAAGCGAAGTCATCTCGGGTCTCAGCGCGAGCAGCTTGCCGTCGCGGCCGGTGAACCGATAGGTCATCTCCGCTTGCTCTTTCCCCATCCCAAGCGAGAACAGATCCGCGTAATCAAAGATCGGCAGGATAATTTCGGAGTACGACCAGCCGGCGAAAACAGTCATCACCTCGCGCTCGATCAACCGCCGCAGTCGCACCTCGTCGTCGAAAATATACTGAACACCCGACGGGATTTTTGATAACGAAGACGACATGAGATCACCTGGGTATTGGAAGCAAGCAAACTAGCACAGCGGTTATGTGCCCGCAACGAACGCAGGATTGATCGCGGCATGCATGACGGATTGTGCGAGGCGGCCGGCCGAAAGACTCGCCCGTTTTTGATCTTAGATACCCGCTAGTTTTTGGAGAGGACCAAACTGGTCCCGTGTGGGCTCCGCTCAGCAGAACCACGCTTCGGTCAAGCGCGGTGGGTGCAGCCGGAACGGATCAAATAATCCAGGGTTTCGTGCAGGGTAATCATCGCCGCGCGCGGAATATGCCAATTCGGCGATTCCGTGGAATGTATTAGCCGCGTCTTCGTTTGTTTCTGCGGCTCTCTCGACCAACTCCGTCACCTGCTCATGCAGTTCGTCCATTCGCGGGTCGCGATGCGACCACCCATGGCTAAAAGCTTCTTCATTCAACCGCCCGAGCCAATCGCCAGCACCGCTTTGCGATAACAACAGTGAGCCTGGGGGCACCAGTAACCGGATGCTGTACTGAACCGGATCGACGTGATCGATCAGGCCTTCGGACTCGATGAAGTCGAGAATGTCGATATAGTCGTCAAGTGTCGTCCACGGAGTGAAAGGCACGAGCGTCGGCCTCATCGCTATTCCGGCGCGGCGCAATACTTGAAGCGCTTCGGAAACATCGTCACGGGTGTGGCCCTTGTCCAGATGCTCGAGCACGGTATTGCTCAAGGACTCGACCGCCGACACGATGAAGACGCAGCCCGCGCCCGCGAATTCCGAAATCAAATCGCGATGTTTGAGCACGTGCTCGATTTTTGCGGTGAAATCAAAAGTCAGATCGGGGAATTCGTCGTGCATCGCTTGAGTGATGCGAAGCGAATGTGTCGGCCCGTTTAAAAAATCCGGATCGCCAAAGGTTATGTGCCGCGCGCCGCCGGCGACTAGATTTCGGATGTCTTCGAGAACCGTCTCTCGCGGCACCGCGAAGAACCTGCCTTCGTAGACGGGAGGAATCGGGCAATGCGTGCAGTGATGCAAACAACCCCGGCTCGCTTCCACATAACCGGCGAGCCGCTCTTCGCCGTCGATCTCGAGTTTGGCGTAACGTTCGAGCGGAACAAGCGAGCTGCGATTCGGCACTGCGAAATCGACCCGCCTCAGAATCGGCCTTGAGAGCCGATTTCGGGTGGCGACTCCATCGATGTCGAGCGCCGCTCCGGAATCAAGCGCTTCGATGAGGTGAGTCAGCGCTTCTTCGAATTCACCCGAGATCACAGAATCCGCGACCGTCCTCAGCAGGTAATCGGAGTTGAGCTGTGCATACAAACCATAAAAGCAAACGTGGCAAACCGGGTTGAGCCTGCGAGCCTCCTTAGCAACCGATACGCCTAGCCGCAACGCGGTGTGCATCGGAACAGAGATGCCGATGAACCGCGCGCGCTTGATCTTTTCCGTGTCGAACCCCTCGACCGAGATGTCCATCGCCTCGGCTTTGTAGCCCGCTCGTCGCAGGAACCCGAGCGGCGAGGCAATACCCGCGGGTTGGTGACCTAGCTCATAGCACGAGATCAACAGTATCGACGATTGTTCGCTCAGTTGTGACATCGATGGCATGTTATACGCCGGAACACGTTCGCACAAAGAAGGCGAGGCGGCCGTGGTTCACTCAATCAGGAATTCAAGCTTCGCGTGGGCCTCGCGCAGCGCCGATTCAACTCGATCAGACGTAGCCGCTCGGCTGAAGATGAATCCCAGATAGCTCGCGCCTTCCGGCGGCGGCTGAATGTGTTGCGTGATGTGCGCCGTAATGACGAGGTCTTCTATGTTAGCAACGGTTCGCGCCTGATCCATACCGAGCACTTCTCTCAGAATTCCCGCGCGAGGGATCGGGATCATCATCACGCCGGCGGCCTGACTCTCGCGCGAGATCGATCCGGTGTCTTCTCCGAGAGCGTGGCGAATGATTAATTCCTCGAGCGACATCGCGTTATCGAATCTCAACGCCCGCGAACAAAGTCCGCCGATCGCGCGAGCGGCTACCTCGATCACCCACGCGCCCTGTTCATTGACTCGAAGCTCTGCGTGGACTGGCCCTTTAGTCAGACCCATCGCGCGGGTTGCCGCCGCGGTCGTCTCGATTATTTGTTGTTGAACTTCCGCGCTCAGTCGCGACGGCGTCACGTAAATTGTTTCCTCGAAGAACGGACCGTCGAGCGGATCGGGCTTATCGAAGATCGCGAGCATTCGAAACTCGGCGTCGGTCACCAGACCTTCGACGGCCACTTCGAAGCCGGGAATAAATTCTTCGATCAACGCCTCGCGAGCAAGTGACCCGCCTCGCCGCGAGAGTTTTGGATCGCTCACAATCCCATCGAGCCGGCGCACCACTCCCGCAAACTCCTCTTCATTGTCGGCCCGCATCACGCCGCGGCCTGTTGAAAGAAACACCGGCTTCACAACACACGGATAACTCACCCGCGCGGCGACTTCTCGCGGATCATCATCAAGCGAAAACCTCCAAAAGCGCGGGACTCGAACGCCGTTGCGATTGAGCACTTGCCGCATGCGATGTTTGTTCTTTGCGGTGAGCGCCGCGTCGACCGAATTGTTATTCACATGAATCGCATCGGCGATTGACGCGGCGACGACGGCGGTGTCTTCGTCAACAGGAATGATTGCATCGATCGGATACTGGGCGGCGAACTCGCGAGCCTGTTCACCTGCGCGCTCGGGATCAAAGAAGTCCAGTGTCAACAGGCCTGCCGGATTCTTGTCGGCGAGAGTACTGGGCTGCTCAGAGGCGGCGACAACATCGACGTCGAGTTTCAGAGCCGCATCGATGTACGCTTTCGTGCGATAGGTCGTCGTGGGCAAGAGCAGAAGCACGCGCGGCATGCTTCTAAGCTACGATGCGACGACTCTCGGTGTCTAGCATTGGTTAGTCGCCGATGTTTTCGATATATTAGCTACGAGGAAAACAGCAATGCGATTGACTGAAATGGTTTCGTGCTCGGGTTGAGCGGCCAAGCTTGCGCCGAGCGCCCTCGCTCAGGTTCTGAGCGAGCTGCCAAAGCAGCCTTATGATGCGAATGTGATTGTCGGTTTCGACACGGCCGACGATGCGGGAGTGTACCGTCTCAATGACGACCTTGCGATCGTTCAAACTCTGGACTTCTTCACACCCATCGTCGATGACCCGTTCGATTATGGTCGCATAGCCGCGCTCAACTCGATCAACGATGTGTGGGCGATGGGGGGTACGCCGATCACCGCAATGGCCATCACGTGCTTTCCGAAGAAGGGCGTCGACTTTTCGATACTTTCGGAGATCATGCGAGGAGGGCTGGGGGTCCTGACAGAAAACGGAGTCGCGCTATTGGGCGGTCACAGCGTGGACAATGCGCAAATCATGTTCGGCTATTCGGTCACGGGATTGATCGACCCGAATAAGGTCGCAACGAATGCGGGAGCGCGTCCCGGCGACGTTATTATCCTGACGAAGCCGATAGGAACCGGCGTCGTCTCGACTGGAATCAAGTTCGCCAAGACCCCGCCGGATGTTGCGTCCGCCTCGCTCAAGACGATGTTGACCTCGGGCAAGGCCGCTGCCGAAGCGATGCGCGAGTTCGACGTCAAAGGGGCGACAGACGTGACCGGCTTCGCATTGCTTGGGCACGCGTGGGAACTTGCGCGCGCAAGCCGGGTGACTGTCGAGATCGAATCGTCTCTCGTGCCGATCCTGACCGGCGCCATTGAACTTGCCGGCGCGGGCCTGCTAACAAGCGGTGACAAAACGAATCGCGAGTACATCGGCGAAGACATTGTGATCGCTGAGGGCGTCAGCAAAGAGATGCGCAATCTGCTTTATGACCCGCAAACGGCGGGAGGCTTGTTGATCGCAATTCCGGCTGAACGCAGTGCTCAGCTTCTCGAGCGGGTGCGCGAATCGTATCCCGAAGCTGAGGTCATCGGACGCGCCGTCGAGCGGGGACCGCACTCGATAATCGTCAACTAGAATAGTCCAAACGAGTCGTTCAAAATCACAAGGAGGTGCTCCCACTAAATGTCCCACAGACTTCGGCTCACTTTGTCCCTCGTCCTCGCAGGCGCCCTGTTGCTCATTGCCGGCTGCAACGCAAGCGGGCCATCCCGGCAGACGTTGCGCCTCAGCATGATTCCGACTACCGACCCCGGCAAGATGCTTCGCGAAGGCCAGCCGCTTATCGACTACTTGGAAAAAGAAACCGGAATGAAGGTCGAGATGACGATTCCAACCAATTACGCGGCGGTGGTGGAGGCAATCGCCAACGACCAGGTAGACATTGCGTACCTCGGCGGTTTCACTTACGTGCAGGCATCGAAGCGCGCGGGCGTAATTCCGCTAGTGCAGCGCGATCAGGACCAGAATTTTCACAGCTTGTTTATCACTCATCCTGATTCCGGCATAAGCAGCTTGTCGGATCTCGGCGGACACACCTTCGCGTTTGGAGACGTGAACTCAACTTCCGGTCACCTCATGCCCGAATACTTCATGCGCGAAGCGAAAGTGGATGCAGAAGTGATCGCAAAGGCGACCTACACGGGAGGGCACGACGGGACCGCTCTTGCAGTCGCAAATAAGCGCGTCGACGCCGGCGCGCTGGACGAGACGGTGTATCAAAAGATGGTGCAGGACGGCAAACTCGATGCGGCAAAAGCGAAAGTGTTTTTCACCACTCCGCCGTTCTTCGATTACGTCTGGGTAGCGCGCAAGGGGCTCGACGCAAAACTCGCTGAAGCATTTTCCTCGGCGTTCTTGAAGCTGGATGCAAACGAACCGCAGCAGAAAGCGGTGCTCGAAATCCTGCGCGCGAAAAAATACGTGCGAGCAAGCGACGGCGACTACGACAGACTGCGACAGGCCGCAAGCGACGCTGGGCTTTTGAAGTGATTTATTCGCTCAAAGACATCACCAAGAATTATCAATCCCGCAACGGCCCGGTACGAGCCCTGGACCGGTTGACCTTTGACGTGCAGCCGTTCGAACGCGTCGCGTTGCTGGGCCCGTCGGGTGCGGGTAAGACCACGCTGTTTCGACTGCTCAACGCGACACTGCGCCCGACGAGCGGCACGCTGAGTTTTGATGGAAGCGATGTGGGCGCGATGTCCAGCCGCGAGTTGCGACAGATGCGAAGACGCATTGGGACAATCTATCAACAGCACCAACTCGTGCCTTCGCTTTCGGCGTTTGACAACACGCTATGCGGCAAGCTTGGCAGTTGGTCGCTTCTGGAAACAGTTCGAAGCGCGGCGCGTCCGACGAAGCTCGACGCCGAGCAAGCAATGGCCGCGCTCGAAGCGGTAGGTCTTGCGGATAAACGGAACGCGCGAGCCGACGAGCTATCGGGTGGCCAGCAGCAGCGCCTCACTATTGCGCGAGTGCTTATGCAGGACCCCGATGTGATCCTCGCGGACGAGCCCTTTGCTTCCCTCGATCCGGCGCTGACTGAAAGCGTAGCCTCTCTCCTGCTGGAACTTGTCCGGGATGGAAAGCGGACTCTGGTTGCTACATTGCACGACGTCGATCTTGCCCTGCGTTATTTCCCTCGTGTTGCCGCGCTGCGCGACGCTCGCGTCCTGTTCGACAAGGCTCCGTCCGACGTGAGTCGCGAAGATCTCGACGCACTCTATGGCAACGATTCCGAACCCGATGTCGAGTTCCGCTCTAATTCTGATCTCCAAAAAGCTCCCAGTGAATTCAAGCATAAACAACATCGCGCCCGGTAACACCGAGCACGGATGGCGCGAAGCCCCCGCGGTGAGTCTCAGCCGCCTTGGGGCAGCGCTAGCCTTTGGTGCCGTGTTATTCGTTTGCTGGCGGGCCGCTGACATACGACTTACCGTTGTATTCGCGCCAGGGACCTCGACTGCTCTGTGGACATTCATCCGCGGGCTGTTTCCTCCGGACCTGTCTCCCGATTTCCTGCGCGTTGTTGGCGCCGCGATCACACGGACTGCCGCGCTCGCAATTGCCGGCACGTCGCTCGCAATCGCTATCGGTTTGCCGCTGGGCGTGATGTCTACACCGACGCTGTGGCAACGCGGAGTGTTGTTGGCAGGCGAGCCCCCGGGCGCCGGGCAGTTCGCGGCAGCGTGGTTCAGCCGTGGCTGCCGCGCAATATTGGGATTCCTGCGAGCGGTGCCTGACTTGATATGGGGATTGTTGTTTGTGGTTGCAGTCGGGCTCGGTCCGCTAGCCGGCGTACTCGCTTTGGCGATCAGTTACGGTGGCTTGCTGGGCCGAGTCTACGCCGATGTGTTTGAGGACGTCGACTCGCGGCCGCTTGAGGCTCTTCACGCGACCGGCGCGACGCGCACGCAAGTTTTTCTTCGAGCGATCTGGCCGCAGGCAAGGCCCAGCATCGTTGCGTACACGTTGTACTTGCTCGAATGCTGCGCGCGGTCGGCGTCGGTGCTGGGTTTCATCGGAGCGGGTGGCATAGGTTACGAAATCAATCTGTCGATGCGCCTCTTCGAGTACGGTCAGGTGCTCACGTTGATCCTCGCGCTGGTAGCACTGGTCGCCGCGACCGATCTGTTTAGTCGCTACTTGCGGCGGCGGCTGCACGCGAACGCGCCCGCGGGCTCGCTTGCCCATCAGAACATCGAAGGCGGACGAAGCTTTCAAGATCATGCCGGTCGAAGAACCCGCGCGATGATGCTAGTCCTCATCGGCACGGTGGCGACGAGTTTTTATCTGACCGGCTTTGTCACCAGCACTCGCGCGGGCTTGCTCTCGCGAATCATTCGCTTCGCGGGCGAGATGTTCCCGCCCGAGCTCGATGCGGTTTTCTTGCGTTCACTGGCCGTCCCGTTGATTCAAACAATCGGCATCTCGGTTATGGGTACGCTGATCGGAATTGCGATCGGCGCCTTACTGTCACTGCCCGCAACCTCGACGCTTACGTTCGGCGGAGATGATGACGCGGGAAGCCGGGCATTGCTCCCAAAAGCAGCCCGATCGTTTGTCTATTACGCCACGCGTCTCACGCTAAACGTGCTGCGCTCGATTCCGGAGTTGGTGTGGGCGTTGATGTGCATACTGGTGGTCGGGCTTGGTCCGTTTGGCGGCACGTTGGCTATTGGGTTGCACACCGGGGGTGTGTTGGGCAAGCTTTACGCGGAAACGCTCGAGGAAGTGCCGGCGCGTCCGGTCGAAGCGCTTCGAGCAACTGGCGCGCAACCGTTGCAGATTCTGTTGTGGGGTATCTGGCCTCAAGCCCGGCCAACTCTCGTGAGCTACACCGTGCTTAGATGGGAGATGAATCTTCGCGTCTCAACCGTCCTGGGTCTTGTAGGCGGTGGAGGGCTTGGTCAGGCCATCTACAACAACATTCAGCTTGGTTTCTATTCGCGCATTACGACGATTGTCGCGATAATCTATGTGCTGGTAATCATGACCGATTGGCTTGGCGACAGGTTGCGCAGCCGCCGGCCGGTGATCTGATGCTGGGTTTGAACTAGCACAAGGTCCAGGAGGCAAACGTGCCAGATCCTAAACAATACGATGCGATCGTCATCGGCTCGGGACAGGGCGGCACGCCGCTCGCAAAAGCTTTGGCGAAGGCTGGGCGCAAGACCGCCATCATTGAGCGACAGTACATCGGAGGTACATGCGTCAATGTCGGATGCACTCCGACAAAGACGATGTTCAACAGCGCGCGCGTGGCTTATCTGGCTCGGCGATCCGCGGACTTTGGAGTTCATTCCGGCGCGGTCACCGTGAACATGAGCGAGGTTCGCGCGCGCAAACAAGGCATCGTGGATAGCTTTCGCGACGGCGGACTGCGAGGGGTTGAAACGACCAGCGGCCTGGATCTCTTCAAAGGCGAAGCCAGCTTCACCGGTTCTCATTCGATTGAAGTTAGTTTGAACGACGGCGGCAAAGCAACGCTCGCCGCTGAGAACATTTTCATAAACACCGGAGGCCGTCCGGCGAAACCTGAGATCGAAGGGATCGCCGACATTTCAGTTCTCGATTCAACCTCCATAATGGAATTGGATGAATTACCGGAGCACCTTCTTGTACTCGGCGGGGGTTACATCGGGTTGGAATTCGGTCAAATGTTCCGCCGCTACGGAAGCCAGGTGACGATCATTCAGCGGGGCGAGCGGCTGTTGAACCGCGAAGATCCCGACGTTGCCGACGAGGTCGCAAAGATCCTCGGCGAGGACGGCATCACGGTGCTTCTCAGTTCAGAAGCAACGCGTGCTGAACGACACGGCGGCGGGTTGCGACTGACTGTTCGGACTCCCGATGGAGATCAGCCAATCGACGGCTCACATCTGTTGGCGGCCGCCGGAAGAACTCCGAACACTGATAGCTTGAATCTCCCCGCGGCGGGAATTGAAACGGACAAACATGGTTCAGTGAAAGTGAATGACCGGCTTGAGACAAACGTGCCGGGCATCTATGCGATCGGAGATGTAAAGGGAGGCCCGCAGTTCACTCACATTTCGTATGACGACTTTCGAATCATTCGCGCGAACCTGATCGAGGGCGGCGACGCAACCATCAGGGATCGCCTTGTCCCTTACACGGTTTTCATGGATCCGCAGCTTGGCCGAGTTGGGTTGACCGAAGCGGAAGCTCGCGCGCTTGGATTGAAAATCCGAGTCGGCAAACTACCGATGACCAGCGTAGCTCGCGCGATTGAGATGAGCGAGACTCGCGGTTTCATCAAAGCGCTTGTTGACGCGGACACAAATCAGATTCTCGGTTGCGCCGCACTCGGGGTTGAAGGCGGCGAGTTGATGGCGATGATTGAAATAGCGATGTTGGGACGCTTGCCCTATACGGTCCTAAAAGAAGCGATTTTTGCTCATCCAACGCTCGCCGAGTCATTGAACAATTTGTTTATGGCAATGGACGCTTAATATTTTTCTCGCTCGTTGGGCATCGCTCAATTCTTGTCCTGACCTTTCGAAACGGGTAGCGCATGGTCCTTAACACGGTCTATTCCGTCAACCATGTCCCAATTCGCTTGATGGAAGAACGATGGGAGCATCGTCGACAGACGACCATACCTCGAGTCCTATTACGACAAAGTACTCGATGCTATCGAGCGCCCAACTTTCGTTCTCCGAGGTCACAAGGGCGCCGTAATTGCCGTCGCCAGTGTGTCCCGGTTTCAGTATTTGCATGTCGTCTATAGAGAAGTTAGTCTTGATGACGGTTTCATCGTAACTGCGTACATCGCGCGCAAAGTTAACAAGAGGCGAGCCATATGGCGAGAAGACAACCATTGATCACTGACGCAAAGCGGTTGTTGACGCTGGCGACGCGGCGCGTCAAGATCCCAGCGCTTCCGTTTCGAGTAGAATACGATGCTGATGTTGATACCCTCTACATTCGATTCAAGGACGGCGTGTCCCCTACTCACAGCAAGGACGATCCGGATAATGGTCTGGTTTATGATTACCGAGGCCGGTCGCTGATCGGTATTGAGATTCTGGACGCGTCCCGAGATTGAGTCGCGGTTAGGCGGCTTACCACATCTTTGGATACTCAACTAGCGAGAACCCTCCCAATGCAACCAAAGAGAGACACTTCCAAATCGCCGACAATCACAACTGAAACCCTCGAGCTGTTCCGCGACGTGCGCGCTCGGACAATGCAGATCGTTGAACCGCTCGAGATCGAGGACTACGTCATTCAGACCGCTCCGTACATGAGCCCGCCTCGCTGGCACATAGGTCATACGTCGTGGTTCTTCGAGCTCCTGCTCAAGGAACACGTGCCCGGATACAAGATCTACTCGGACGAGTATCTCTTCTACTTCAATTCGTACTACGAGCGATTCGGCACGCGCATGCATAAGGACAAACGCGGCACTCGTTCTCGCCCAACGGTAAAGGAAACAGTCGCGTATCGAAATCGAATTGACGAATCGATGATCGAGTTGCTCGACCAAACGCGGGACGGTGCGGGGAATGATTCCCTGCTCGCGCTTGTCAGGCTGGGACTCGAACACGAGATGCAGCATCAGGAGCTGCTCGTGTATGACATCAAACATTTGCTGTGTGATCTGTATCGCCCGGTTTCAAAGGGCTCTCGAGGCTCGCGCGATCAAGTCGGCGGAATGTCTGAGATAAAAGGCGGTCTGTTCCTGCTTGGCTACGCGGGAAGCGAATTCGCTTACGACAATGAGAAGGCCGCGCATACCGTGTTCGTTCAGGATTTCGCGCTCGATCGCGTGCCCGTCAGCAACGGCGAATACCTCGAGTTTATTCGCGATGGCGGCTACAAAGACTTTCGCTGGTGGTTCTCCGAAGGATGGGCTCAGGTTCACAGCGAAGCTTGGGAAGCGCCGATGTATTGGGAGCGCGACACAGATCACTGGATGATTCGCGAATTCAATGGCGCTCAACGCGTCGAAGACATCGCCGGAGAGCCCGTGACCCACGTGAGCTTCCACGAAGCCTCAGCATTCGCCAAATGGGCCGGCAAACGCTTGCCCACCGAAGCCGAATGGGAGATGGCGGCGATGACAGCCCCGAATCAAACAACACGAAGGAATTTCCCGTGGGGCGACGATGCGCCGGACGCGTCGCGAGCCAATTTGTTTGAAAGTAACCTGTGGGGCGTCGCGCCCTCTGGCTCGTTTCCCGAGGGCAAGAGCGCGCACGGCTGTTATCAGATGATCGGCGATGGGTGGGAATGGACGACCTCCGATTACGTTCCGTATCCCGGATTCAAACCCGACTTCGACGAATACAACGACAAGTGGTTCATCGGCCAGAAGGTGCTGCGCGGCGGTTCGTATGCAACTCCCCAGTATCACATTCGCTCGACGTACCGAAACTTCTTTCACCCGGAAGAGCGATGGATGATCTCGGGCTTTCGATGCGCGAAGACGATTTGACTATGACGACCAGTTCTCGAACTTCAACATCTGCGATACTCGAGTTGATTGCAGCTCTCCGGGAAGCCCGCGCGCGCACTCTCGAATTGGTTTCCGATTTGACGGCTGAGCAGTTGATGGGGCCTCGGTTGCGAATAGTGAATCCGATGCGTTGGGAGATTGGGCACGTCGCGTGGTTTCAGGAGTTCTGGATTCTGAGGCATTTGGGCGGGCTGCCTCCGATTCTCGAGCATGGTGACGGGCTGTACGATTCGGCGCGAGTAGCTCACGATACGCGGTGGGATTTGCCGCTGCCTTCCGCGGAAGAAACCATCGCTTATATGAATCAAGTGCTGGATCGCGTCTGCGATACAAGTGATCGTCGCGCGCGCGATCCGATAAGCGGGTACGATGAATCATACTTCTTTCACCTCGCGCTCTTTCACGAGCAGATGCACGCCGAAGCGATAACCTACACACGCCAGACGCTGTGTTATCCGCGGCCGCGAATCAGCACTGAAACTGCCGACCGCCGACCGCCGACCGAATCAATATCGGGTGACGCTTACATTCCAGGTGGTCGTTTTATGCTCGGTTATTCTCCCGGAGCTGCATTTGGCTTTGATAACGAACAGCAACCGCACGACGTTGAAGTCGCGCCGTTTCGGATCTCGAAGACCGCTGTAACAAATCGCGAGCTTGCGAACTTCGTCGAGGACGGAGGCTACCAGCGGCGCGAGTTTTGGTGCGACGAAGGCTGGCATTGGAAGCGCAACGCCGCGGCGGATCATCCGGTCTACTGGCGGCAAGAATCAAACGGGCGATGGCTTCGCCGCGACTTCGATGAATGGGTCGAGCTTGAAGACCGCGTAGCGGCAATTCACGTCAGCTGGTATGAGGCGGACGCATATTGCCGTTGGGCCGGACGCCGCTTGCCGACAGAACCGGAATGGGAGATGGCGGCCAGTTGCGAACCAACGAGCGACGGGCGCTCGATTTCGAATAACAAACGGCGGTATCCGTGGGGTAATAATTCTCCCACTCCAGCTCACGCCAGTCTCGACTGGCGCGCGATGGGTTGCATCGAAGTCGACGCGCTGCCGGAAGGCGACAGTGCGTTCGGCTGCCGCCAGATGATCGGCAACGCCTGGGAGTGGACCAGCACGTCGTTCGATGCGTACCCGGGATTCGTGCCCGGACCTTACAAGGAATACTCGGCTCCGTGGTTTGGCGATCACAAAGTGCTGCGCGGCGGCTGCTGGGCGACTCGCTCGAGCATGATTCGAAGCGCTTATCGCAATTACTACACGCCCGATCGCCGAGACGTCTGGGCCGGCTTTAGAACCTGCGCACCCTGATCTGCATCAATCACCACCGCCTCTATGAAGCCTCTATGAAGAAAGGCCATCAAAAAAAGAGAACGCTGGCCAATATGGTCGAGCGGCTCCGTCTATCACCGGCTTGTCTCGCGCGGGCATCAGAAGGTGAAATCGATCGCGCCGCCCTGAAGCTTGCGTGCCAGAGCGACCCCCACCCCGATTATGCGCTCGGTGTCCTCGATTCGACGGCTGCCGTATTTGGTTTCGAGGAAGCCAGGCTCTGCCAACACGCCGAGTCTCACGCGGCCTTCTCCCTCGATGAGGACGATGTCGCCTGACAGAGGCGAGCGACCGCCGGCACACAACACGATGTCACCCTGCAGCAGACTCTTTTCAGGCCACGACCCGTTCACCAGCACGCACTCGTAATCAGCCTCCGGAATGCCAAGCACCTTTACGAGCACGTCTTCATCATCGGCGTAGACCTGCAGCCGGCGCTTCTCGTGCGCCGGAATGTTCTCGTCTTTTTCCATCACCTGTTCCTCGATATTGAGGATTATTGAATCCGGCGGCGAGGTTGTTGTCAATCTTCGCGCCCTTGCGTTCGGAGTTTGCGTGTTCAACAACGCAACCGCTACCCTCAAAAGAGGAGGATGGACGATGGCGCGCGGCGACAAGACTAACCATCAGACGCTTGGTACACTCGCGCGCAAGGTCTGGCGCGAATCGATCGACGATGAAGTCTTTGGCCGGGCCGCCGAACTCTCTTATTATTTTCTGCTTGCGTTGTTTCCGCTGCTGATCTTTCTGACCAGCATTCTGGGATTTCTCTCGGGCGCGCGTGAGGATTTGATGAACGGCATGGCGCGAGTCGTCCCGGCGGATGCATTGAAGCTGGTGCGCGAAACCCTGGATGACATCGTTAGTCATCGCAGCGGATCCGTGCTGTCGCTTGCGCTGCTATTGTCGTTATGGTCGGCGTCAAGCGGTGTTGTTTCGTTGATGCAAGCGCTGAATGTCGCATACGAGACGCGTGAAACCAGGCCGTTCTGGAAGAAGCGGCTGGTGGCGATCGGGCTCACGCTGACGGTGGCGTGGCTGCTCACCACCGGATCGCTGTTGATAATGGTTGGTCATCGGTTGGGCGGATGGCTTGCGCGCGCGTTCGATCTAAGCGCGGGGCTCGCGGTCGGTTCGTCGATTCTGGGATACGTCATCGGAGCCGCGCTTCTGTTCGCCGGCATCAGTGCGATGTATTACTTCGGTCCGGATATTGGGGACGGCGCAAGGCCGGTCAAAGCGGGCGCATTATTCGCTTCGACGGGCGTGGTCATTGGCTCGCTGCTGTTTTCCATATACCTGCGGCTGGCGCCGAGCGCGAGCGCAACGTATGGCAGCCTGGGCGCGGTAGTCACCTTGCTGCTGTGGTTGTATTTGATGGGGCTGATGATCCTGATCGGCGGAGAGATCAACTCGGAGTTGAGAGTGAAGAATGAAACGTGATGCGTGATGCGTGATGCGTGAAACGTGAAACGTGAAACGTGAAAAGAGAAACGTGATGCGTGAAAGGACCTCCGCTCACGTTTCACTCATCACTCCTGTTCCACTTTTGTCAGCGGGTGGGCGAGCAGCTTTGCGTTTTCGGAATACAACTCGTAATCGGCCTTCAAGTTCTCGCTTGTAGCGAACAACCAAAGCGGATACAGATCGAGCACGATCGCCTGCGCGCGATCCAGAAAGCTCCGCCGGGAAATTCGCGCGTCGCTCGCGGTGAAGTGCTCGCCTACTACGAAGTTCTCGAGCGTGATCCATCGCCGAGCTGTCTGGGGCAACGGCCACTTCTGGACCTTGCCTCCTTCTTCACCTGCCAGCTCCGAATATCTCTTCAATATTTGCCGCTCCGAAAGGTATCGCTCAAACAATTTCAAGTTCGTTTTGATCGCGTTCTGGATTGGCCCGGTGCGCATTGGATTGTGACCGCCGGGATAGAAGCCTACCGAAACACCCTTCGGATAGATCCCCGCGTACAGCAGCGGACCGCTCGACCACTTATCGCCGCGGCGGGGGAAGCTCACGTAGATGAACGGCCGGTAAGGCGGGCGGTTCTTGTGAAAGCGCATGTCATTGCTTATCCGGCTCACAGTTTTTCCGACACGCGCTTCTGTTTCTAAGTCCTCGTTGAGCATATGAACGATCGCGCCCAGTTCCGTCACGAAGGCTTTGATCGGCCCAAGCACCGCGGATTCGTATTCGCCGCGGTGCTCGTCGAACCAGGCCTTGGTGTTGTTTTCCGCAAGCCCCGACAGGAACTTGAACAGATCCGCGGATAGTCCTTCGAAACGCGTGGCTTTCATATCAAACTCTATGAATGATTTTGTACGCGGCTGAGCTTAAGGGGTGCCGCTCGGGGCTGTCAACGCGGCTCATTGACACGTACTCAGCTAAAGCATAGACTGGGCGCGCCTTCAGAAAACCTTCCGGAAAGATAGTAGGAGACAAAAATGAAGTTCACCGTACTGTGTTTGATCCTCACGGGATTCTTGGCGATTCCCTGGCTGAGCTACAGCAACGCGCAGCCAATCAACAACTCACCCTCTCCCACGACGACTACACATCTGACTGCCGGTGCCGCTGAGCCGGCAGGAAAATCCAAGATTTGTCATCTTGTCAATGATGAGGGTTTTCCAGAAATGTTCTCGGTTGTAATCCAGGTCAACGACCATAGTCTTGATGCTCACTTTGCTCATGGCGATTGCCTTACCGAGGCTCCGAAGGGCAGCAAGAATTGTACTTGTGGCCCAGAGATCCTGTCGTTCGGAGTCGTTGGGTGCTGCGGTCTTAGTGTTTCTATCTCCTGGACGTCGACCGGTGGAACGTCTGCCGTGCTGGAACACCGCGATAGCGTTGCAAACGGCGGGGGCTTAATCGAAGCTTTGCCTGTACCGACGAACGGGGGTGTCCCGTCGGAAAGCTTTACCGTTGGTGGGGCTCAGAACTGCTTACACCAGTTCAGGCTGGTCATCACAGGGCCTACCGGGACTTCTAGCCAGACTATTCTCAATGATGCTCGCTTAGGTGACGGGACCTGCTTCACATGATTAGACAACGCTTGCGCGAGTCTGTGGAATTTAGCGAAGCTTCTTGTCTTTCCAGATCAAAACAAGACAACAGGGCGTAGTCCAGTACTATTGACGAGCCCAGGAACTTTGAGCCTTATGATCTGAGGATAGATAGGAGAGCCGAGTCATCTCGGCTCTGTTTTTTGGAGAGTTCAATTTAAGATACCTCGATCGTTGAGTAGTGGGGTCTCAGTGTGTTGTTCGCTGATTATCGCCGCTGCTCCTCAGCGTCCTCGGCGTCCTCTGCGGTTAAATCCCGGCATTGATTAAAAAAACCGCAGAGGACGCCGAGGACGCTGAGGACTGCGTTGTCGGCCAACGCGCTAATACCCCACTACCCGATCATTCCTATTTGTTGACCCTCATGCGACTCGATGATAACCTTCGAGCCGTGGCGTCACCCAAACCCGAACAAGCGGATGACTCGGCCCCACGGAAGTTTCAGGGCCCCGGCGGGACTCCGGGCGGCGTTGGAATGTTCATCTTCGGACTCGCGCTGGCGATCGCCGGCGGCTACTTGATCATGAATCAGGTGCAGGTCACGAGCGGCTTCTGGCACTGGTGGGGCACGAACACCTTTGGACTGACGCTCATTCCGCTGGTGATCGGACTCGGACTCTTGTTTTTCGACGGGCGTTCAATAGCCGGGTGGGTTCTCGCGGGCGGCGGCGCGGTGATCATCTTTGTGGGCATACTCGCGAATCTGCAAATCTTCTTTACGCCGACCAGTTTGTTCAACGTGATTCTAATGCTTGCGATGTTTGCGGCCGGGCTTGGATTGATGGCCCGCGCGGTCAAGAGTTCGTGAACGATGCGAAACAGTTCAACGGTCCTTCGATTACAAGCACTGAAATTCCATCTCCTGATCGCTCTCTTATCGATGGCGATCATCGTGTCCTCTCAGCCTCTTTCGCCGGTCTCAGGTTCCTGCGGCGAAATCGCTCCGAACGATCTGGAGAAGAAGATCGCGGAACTCGTCCGCGCGAGCGGCGCGGAAACAGTCGCGGTTGCTTACTATGATCTTGGCACGAGACGTGAGTTGCTGATCAATCCCGATGCCAACTTTCATGCCGCGAGCACGATGAAGGTGCCGGTGATGATGGAGCTGTATCGCCAGGTTGCGGCGGGCAAGCTCTCACTCGATCAGCGCATCGCGATCAAGAACGACTTCGCGAGCATCGTTGACGGCAGTCATTATTCATTAACGCCCGACAGCGATTCCGAGCAAACGCTTTACAAGCGAGTCGGCCAGAAGGAAACGATTCGCGAGCTGCTTCGGCTGATGATAACCGTGAGCAGCAACCTGGCGACGAATATCCTGATCGAACGCGTTACACCCGAGCGCGTGATGGACCTGATGCACGAGATCGGAGCCAATAATATTCGAGTGCGCCGCGGAGTCGAAGACGGTAAAGCGTTCGAGAAGGGTTTGAACAACACGACCACGGCTCGCGACCTGATGATCATCCTTCGACGCATCGCCGAGCGCCGCGCGGTTTCACCGAAAGCGTCCGACGAGATGGTCAAGGTGATGTTAGGTCAGCAGTTCAACGAAGGCATTCCCGCCGGCCTGCCAAAAGAAGTGCGAGTGTCCCACAAGACAGGATCGATAACGAAGGTGAATCACGACGCAGCGATTGTTTACGCGCCCGGCCGAAAGCCTTATGTGCTTGTGGTGCTGGAGCGCGGGATCGAAGATGAGAAGCGAGCTCACAAGCTGATCGCTGATATTTCGCGAAGTATGTATGAAGCGACCGTCGGGAACAACTGACGAGTTGGCGCTGGGACGGGACCCTCGCCGATGTTCTTTCGTGCAAATTCTCTAAGTTCGCGGTAAGCTGATCTCGACTTCAATCGTTCCTTGGTGAAGCTATGAGCAAACAATCAAAACCGCTCGATGAACTTGTACGGGAACTCCCGGCTGACTCGCAGGCTGAGGTCAGGAATTTTGTTGAGTCCTTGCTGCGTAAGCGAAACGGGAAGTCTGCGGGCAAGTTGCGTCAAAGCTGGGCCGGCGCGTTGAGCGACTTTCGCGAAGAATACTCGTCGCTTGAGCTTCAGAAGAAGTCGCTGGATTGGCGGGGTGATTGATGTATTTGGTTGATACGAATGTCTGGCTCGAGCGTCTGCTCGGGCAATCCAACTCTGACGAAGTCGGTCAATTCCTCGACCAAACACCAACGAACAAATTGTTCATAACCGACTTCGCTTTTCATTCCATCGGCGTGATATTGACGCGACTGAAACGAAAGGCGGTGCTGCTTGATTTTGTGCAGGATGTCTTCGTTGAGGGTTCAGTAACAATGGTTTCTCTCAAGCCGGAGGTAACGCAAGACGTAGTCGACGGGATAGACCGATACCAACTGGATTTCGACGACGCTTATCAATATGTGGCGGCAGAGAAAAATGGGTTGGTCTTGGTCAGCTTTGACGGTGACCTCGACAAAACTCCGAATGGCAGAAAGACTCCAGCGGAGATAACGGCGGCGAGCGTAATTAGCGATTAAGATAAATTGCAATTTGCACGCCTGACCCCGGCTACGTCTTTGTGAGAATCCTATCCGCGTTGAGGTTCAAGGCGACAACCGAGTAAGATTCTGGGGAAGAGTTAGAGAGTTTCATAATCTGATTTTCAGGGTTGTAACCTTGGCCGATCGCGTTACAATCCATAACGCATTCCCCGATAGAGGATTCAGAAGATGAGAATCAATTATTACCCGGACACGGACTCGCTTTATATCGATCTGTCTTCTAAGACGAGCGTGGATAGCAGAGAGGTGTCCGATGGGATCGTTCTGGATTATGACGCGGACGGAAATCTCGTCGGAATAGATATAGATGAAGCAAGCACGAAGCTGGAAATCGGAGAATTAATCTTGAGCAAGTTGCCTGCGGCCGTCACACAAGTCGCATAAAGGGAATAACGAATGTACCGGTCGCCGAACCGCATCATTAAGTCGACACTATTCCACCGGCTCTGAAAGCTTCTCCCACTTTCCTCGAAGCTCTTCCAGAATAGTCTTGAATCTCGGTTCTTCGCGCATCGACTCCCAGTTCGGATTCGTCGCCACCCACGGATAATTTTCGTTACCCATCGAAATCGATAGCTCCAGCCATTCAATCGCTTCATCGGCTCGCTCCGCTAACGCGTACACTCCCGCGAGCCGGTATGCCGCGTCCTGATCCGCGCGCGCTATCTCGATCACCCGATCGTCAATCAACGCAAGCGCCCGGTCACGCTCACCGCGAGCCATATAACAGTAAGCCAGAAACAGCTTCTGCGAATGCAACTCCGGATGCTTTGCGAGAATGTCTTCGAGCACCATCGTCGCCTTCTCAATCTGTCCGCGATAGTAATCAACCACCCCGGTGTAGGCTCGCAGCATCGGATGATTCGGCTCGAACGCCAATCCCTTTTGAAGCTCCGCCTCCGATTTGTCGTAGTCCTGTTGATAGATGTAGATTCTTGCGCGATTCGACGTCGCATAAATGATGTCCGTCGGCGAAATCTTCAACAGCCGCTCCCACGCCTGGAGGGCGCGTTCGTACTGGCCCGACACGCGATACACATAAGCCGCAACCGCGTAGACCGACGGCTCGTTGGGCGCGCGTCGAACCAGACGGCGAATCTGCTCACGCGCTTCTTCCGATCGCCCCTCGATCAATTCAATGTTGATCATTCTCACCCGAGGCTCGATCAGGTTGCGATCAAGATCGATCGCGCGATTAAAGCTCTCTCTCGCTTTTGCGTAATGCTCGAGCCCTCCCATTCCCTTCAGCACGTAGTTGACCTGGCACACGCCGAGCCCGCTGTGAGCCAAAGCGAAATTCGGATCGAGCGCGACCGCTTCGCTGAACAGGTCGATTGCCGCATCAAGATCAGCGGCATTCAACGTCTGGGTGATGAATTTGAAAAGTGTAGTGCGCGCCTTCAGGTAGCACTCGTAGGCTTCGGCGCTGTCGGTCGGCGATTTGACCAGTCGTTCCTGTTCCCTGGTGCTGGTTTTTACTCGCAGCCCTTCGACGATTTGCCTCGAGATCGTGTCCTGCACCGTGATGATGTCTTTTGATTCGACGTCGATCTTTTCGGTCCAGACGATTTCGCCAGAAGACGTTTCAACCAACTGAGGAGTCAATCGAAAACGATCGCCCGCTTTCAAGTAGCCGCCGATCAGAACAGCATCAACGGCCAGTTGCAACCCGACCGCGCGCGGGTCCACATCTTTGTTTTGATACTGCGCAATGTAGGATGAAGGTCTAACGACCAGATCGTGAAGCTGCGCGAGTTCGGTGATCACGCAGTCAGCCAGGCTGAATCCATAGAAGTCATTTTCGGGCGCGCCCGACAGATTCTTGAACGGCAGAATCGCGATCGTTTTCTTGTCGTGCGATTGCCACATCGAAGGCGTGACATCGGGAGTTCCGGTCGAGCTTGCGGAATCCTGTTCGGCGGGCGCGCCGCTGAAGGTCCGTTGAGCCCAGGTCGAAATGCGGCCGAGCAGGTTTCCACTTTTTGCCGGCTGTTTGGAGGCTCGCAGCGATTGTGACTTATCGGCTGGAACGACACCGGTCTGAGCGTAGTGACTGCGAACGAGCATGCGCAGGTCTTCGAGCAGCATCTCCGTGGATTGATATCTCGCGGATGCGTTCTTGGACAACGCCTTCGAGACGATCTGTTGCAATCTGGGGGGACCCTCGCCGAGCGGCGCGGGTTCTTCGTGCATCACGGCGTGCATCACGTCAACTGAGTTGCGACCCTTGAACGGAAGGCGCCCGGTTATCATCTCGTACATCACAATACCAAGCGAAAAAATATCCGAGCGGGCGTCGGCCCTTTCACCGCGCGCTTGCTCTGGAGACATGTAGCTAGCGGTGCCGAACGGCGAACCGACGGCCGTTAACTCCAGCGTCTCGACGTCCTCCGAGCTTATCGTCGAAGGCTTGATGAGCTTCGCCAACCCGAAATCGAGAATCTTGAGCTGGTTTCGCTCGTTGAGCATGATGTTCGAGCATTTGATGTCTCGATGAATGACGTTGCGGCGATGAGCTTCCGCGAGCGCGTCGGTCATCTCTAGCGAAAACTCGAGCGCCTGATCGAGCGGAAGCGGGCGGCCGCCGATAAATTTCTTGAGAGTCTTGCCGTCGATGTATTGCATCACGAAGAACATCAAGTCTTCGGCCTCATTCACTTCGTAGACGGTGCAGATATTCGGATGATCGATTGCCGACGCGGCTCGAGCTTCGCGGAGAAACCGCGCGCGCGCCTTTTCGTCTCCGACCAGATCGGCCGAGAGAGCTTTGATTGCGACGGTGCGATGAAGCTTGGTGTCTTCGGCTTTGTAGACGACACCCATCCCGCCCTTTCCTATTTCTTTCAAGATGCGGTAGTGGAGTATGGTTTTTCCAACCATTTGCATTGAACCAAGCCTGACCGTTGACGCTTGCGTCGATTATACACTCGCGAGGGTGACGGGCAATAGAGGATGGGCGGCCGGCGAAACCGACGACGACGATACAGAGGTGAATCCTCAAGTTTTGTTTGACAGATTACCAAGATCAGCATATAGTGTGGCCGAAACAAAGACCAGCTGCCTTAGTTTTTCAGCACCACTGGAATCCTCCAGCCTATCTGAACTCAACTAGCTCATCTTCGCGAGTCTTGAATTCGTTTCAAGACAAAGGAGAATCATGAGAAAACCAATCGTAATATTTTCGGCCATGCTGATCGCGGCCGTATTAGCGACCTGCTTAGCGTTCACTTCATTGAGGGCGGACTCCCTTGGTGAAAGCAGCGCCGCTGTCGCGCCGCCAGGTGATTGGAGTCTGGTATGTTTACCCACTTTAAGGCCGCAGCCTTTAGTAGATGTGTATTCAGTAACGACCAATGCGTTGAAAGGCCTCACGATAACGCAGGTGGGAGTCACGAACCGATCCTCCAAGAATGCGATCGGTGTTAAACTCGGCTGGCGACTATTTCTGGAGGGAGATCCACAGACTAGTCTTAAGCAAGGCATCACCCCTCTGTTGGGTGTTCCACTATCGCCGGGCGAACGCCGTGTTGTCGAGTTTCCCGTCGTCAAAGCCGCAAGCGTGTTAGCGGCCATTTCCAACGACGGAAGCCTTCGCGGGCAGTTCCGAATAGAGGTAGCTATTGTGGACGTTCTTTTCGAAGAGAACGCGAAGCGGCCAACCAGCCGCGAGCATGCCAGTCTCTTCAAGGCCGTAAGCTGGGGAAACCCCGTGGTGTTAGCGGTCGAAGTAGAAAGCTATGTCGATCCAACGAGGATGGAGGGGGCCTGCCAGGATCAAGTCTGCAAGTGGGAGGTCGCGGGGTGTTATAAGTGCAGTGAGGGTGCAGGGTTTGGATGTTCACCAAGCGGCTGCAACTCTTGCACCGAGACCAGGTGTCCGGGCCTTGAGTGACCGAATACCGAATTCTTATGGAACTGAACGGGATGTGGTCTTATCGTCTATCCGCATTCGAGATAGGCGATAAGACCGGTAGCGAGAGTCTCTCCTCAAAAAGTATCTGGAGGTTCAAACACAGTGCATGGTATCTACCAGGATATTCGCTACGCCCTACGAATCCTTCGCGGGAACCCCGGCTTTACGATGGCGACGGTGCTCACCCTATCTCTAGGAATTGGAGCAAACTCAGCGGGCTTCGCTTTATACGACGCGATCATCCTTCGTCCGCTGCCGGTGAATAACCCGGATGGACTCGTTCTTTTGACACGCACCGGTGGGCGTTCGCCTGGCGGGTGGTTCAGCTACGCGACTTTCAAGGGCCTTTCCGATTTCGGCAACCTGCTCTCTGGCCTCAGTGCCTTTTCAACTATAGGAAATCTGACCCTTAATGTTGATGGACGCGATGAACAGCTTGCCGGCGGAGGACAGCTCGTATCCGGCAATTACTATAACGTGCTAGGTGTGAATCCCGTTGTCGGGCGGCTAATTACGACTGACGATGATAAGACGACAGCCGATCACGGCGTAGCGGTTATTAGTTACGGTTTATGGACGCGCCGATTTAATCGAGATACATCTGTTACTGGCAAGGTTATTCAATTGAATGGAAATCAATTCACTATCGTCGGCGTTACGCCCCCTGATTTCTACGGTCTTATGCTGGGAGTCTCGCCCGAGATCACGTTTCCATTCAACATGCACGCGGAAGTCTCCGGACCAGCAGCTGGCGACCCCGCCAAGATCGCGGTCCAAGTAATCACGCGACTTCAGCCGGGAGTTACGAGGGAAGTTGCAGCCTCTATCTTGAAAGATTCATGGCAAGAGAGCAGTCAATTGAAGCCGCTCGGTCAAGATGAGCGAATAGACCTCGTCGACGGGAGCAGAGGGGTGCTCACTTGGCGCAACCAGTTTTCCGAGCAACTAAAAATCCTAATGGTCATCGTGTCGTTGATGCTCCTGTTGACCTGCGCGAATGTCGCCAGCTTGCTTCTCTCGCGAACCCTCGATCGCCGAAAGGAAGTCGCTATGCGCCTCGCGTTAGGTGCGGGGTCTCTGCGCCTGATCCGCCAACTTCTAACTGAGGCCTTGGTGCTGGCGTCGCTGGGAGGTGTCTTAGGCGTGCTCATTGCGTATTGGTCCAGCCATATCCTACTGGCCCTCACTATCGGAGGTAAGGGCCCACAGACCGTGAGTATCGGTTTCAGCCCACAGATGTTCGGTTACACGGGTCTTATTTCGTTATTGGCGGTCCTTATGTTCGCCATCGCCCCGGCGCTCCTGGCCACGCGTTTCGATCTTGCTTCTATACTAAAGGGTCTTACTGTCCATCGCTCGCGGCTGGGCGTCAATAGGATCCTGGTAATGGTTCAAATCGCTGCCTCGTTTGTCTTACTAACGGGGACCGTTCTGTTGCTGCAAAGCGTCAGGAATCTGACGGCTTCTGATACCGGATTCAGGAATAAGAATCTTTTGTTGGTGAGGATCGATTCTAGAGCGTCCGGTTACAACACGGGGCAGGTTATCAGCCTTTTCGGGCGGTTAAAGGAGCGGCTCGAAGCGCTCCCCGGCGTGCAGTCGGTTAGCGTGTCGTCGGCAGGGCTGCACAGCGGTCAATCGGTGCGAGCTTCGATATCGGTTCCGGGGTTTGTCGAAAGTTCTGACAACCAAAACTGGGTGAATGAGAATTCTGTCGGACCGGATTATTTCGAAACTGTAGGACTTCATTTGCTGATGGGCCGCCAGATTGGCCCGGAGGACCACCAAAGCGCGCCTAGAGTGGCGGTGGTTAATGAGGCCCTGACCCGAAGATACTTCGAGGAACAGAATCCGATCGGAAAGCGATTTAGCTATGACAAGGGCGCGGCCGTTGAAATAGTCGGGGTAGTAAACGACGCCAAATACGGCAGCGTGCGAGAAACGCCAACCGCGATGATTTATCTTCCATATCTTCAGGCTAAGACCTACTGGAACGAGTTGCAGATTCGGATGACGGATGAACCGTCAAACCTAGCCTCCGCGGTCCGACAGGAGTTGACGGCAGTCGAGAGGAACTTACCTGTCCTGGAGATCAAGACCCTCGCCGAGCGTGTTGAGGCCTCGATTGCGCCTGAGCGATTGAGCCTCGGGCTTCTCTTGTTCTTCGGCATAATGGCGCTACTGCTTGCGTGCGCTGGCATCTATGGCTTGGCGTCACGCTCCGTGCTCCAACGGACGCGGGAGATCGGTATTCGCATCGCTCTTGGCGCGGCGCCGGGAAGAATATTACGGCTTGCTCTGCGAGAATCCGTTGTTACTGCTTCGGCCGGCATAGCGCTCGGTGTGCCGACGGCGATTCTGAGTGCGCGCCTGATATCGAGCATGCTCTTTGGCATTGGCCGCGCAGACCCGGTGGCGATGACGGTAGCGACACTCGTCATGTTGGCTGTGGCAACCCTTGCTGCTCTGGGGCCCGCGAAGAGAGCCACCCGAGTCGATCCTGCGACAGCCCTGAGTTCGGAATAGCGCAGCCTCTTAGTTTTTGTCTTCGATGGCTCGTTTTCAAATAGCCAGGCCCCTAATCGGATTGCCTTGCCTCGGGCGTTAGCTCAACAAGAGCACTTAATCGACTCAAGCTCGGATCATAATCGATCCCTCAAATTGACGTGAACATGCTGAGATACTAGAATCACCCCCGGAGTTCTTAGGCGCCCGCTGTGCAGCCCTCATTGGCGCTCATTGTTCGCACATTGTTCAATGCCGACACTCAGGGAAAATCGAATAACTCAAATTCTTGAAGAGGTGGGCCGCGGATCGAATCTGAGCCATACGCTGGCGTTGATTGCCGATCAACTGGCTGCCGACGTCGGGGCGCCCACTTGCAAGATATGGGTCGTAAAGCGCGGAGACATCTGCGAGCGTTGCCCGCTCGTCGGCATCTGCACGAATCGTCAGATGTGCATGCACCTGATTGCCGCGAGCGGCGCCGCAACCGAGCGCGAGTATCCGCGAATGCCGCTGTCGGTCTTCAGCGCGCCGCTGATAACGCGCGGCGGAGTCGCGGACTTCAATGACCGGGCGGAACTCGGGGACAAGCTCTTTGGGCATCAGCGAAGCGGACCCGGTCCGAGCGACGATGCGTTCGCGCTTTATCCGCTGCGTGGCGTGTCCGGCACCGTCGGACTCATAGGCGTGTTCAATCACCGGCGATTCCGTCCCGAGGAATTGCGAATGATTGAAGGCCTTGCGCCCGCCGCGGTGGCCGCGATTCGCGTAGCCGAGCTTCAATCACGAGCGGCTGGACTGCGCGCCAAGCTCGAAAAACAAGCCACACCCTCATCCACGGAAGCTCCCGCGGCGACCGAGCGCGAAAAGGAACTCGAAGACGCCGTGGCCGAACTCACGCGCGAGGTGGCCGAGCTTCATGTTGAACGCGAGGCTCAATTCAGAAACAAGAAGGACAGCCCGGATTATCCTGAAGCCATCGGATCGTCGTCTTCGCCTGATGCCGATACACCGGTCGCGCGGATTCTGGATGAGAACGCGGATCTCAAGAATCGTCTTGCGGGCGTTGATGTGACTCTTGCTGAGGTCAATCAGGCGCGCACGAGGCTGATGGACGAGTTGGCCGAGCGCAACGCCGAGTGTGAGGAATTGAAGACTCGCCTTTCCGCGGAGAAGGAACACAACGCCACCTTGGACGTGACAATTCTGATGTTGCGCGGCGAGAACAACTCAATCAGCGAGAGCGTTGGCGATCTCGAGCACTCGCTTCGAATGGCTGAAGACGCGCGCGCGCGATTGGAAAAAGCCAACCTCGCACTCGAATCAAAATCGAGTGACGCAGGGCAGCAACTCGAGCGGCTTGGGATTGAGAGCAGCCGGATTGCCGGCGAGAACGAACAACTGGTTGCGGAAGTCGAACGACTGAATAGCGAGATAGCTTCGTTGCGCGGCGGCGGCACCCGCATAAGCGAGGACAACGCCAGATTGCTTACGTTGAATGCGGAGCTCGCGCAGTCACAATCGCTTGCCGAAGCTCGCGCCGCCGAGCTTGAACATGAGCGCGACTCGTTGAACGGCCAACTCGAGGAAGCTCGCGCGCTGGTCACGGGAAGAATTGCGGATCTGGAACAGGACAAGGCGCTGCTTATTCAAACCAGGACCCGGCTCGAAGGCGAGATCGCAAGCCTCACTTCGCGTGCGGGCGGACTCGAACAACAAAATGATCAATTCCAGGCGGTAGTCGCTCAGTTCGAGTCGGTGTCTTCACGGCTCGAAGACAGTGCGGTGAAGCTTCGCAATCGCGCCGAGGCAAGCGAAGCGGCTCGCGCCGAAGTCGAGCAACGCAACCGCGTGCTTGGGGAACAGAATCGACGCCTCACGCTCGAGGGCCAGGCCAGGGCGCGATTCATGGCCAATATGTCGCACGAGCTTCGAACCCCGATGAACGCCATCATCGGGTTCACGTCGCTGCTGCTCGATGATCGCTCGCTTCAAATCAACGAACGTCATCGGCGCAGTCTCGAACGCGTGTCGCGCAACGCCCATGATTTGCTCGAGTTGATTAACAATGTGCTCGATCTGTCGAAGATTGAAGCAGGCCGAATGGATGTTTATTCCGAGCCCGCCGACGCTCGAGACTTGATCGAACGCGCGGTCGCGATTGTCGAGCCACTCAAGGAAGGACGGCCCGTCAGGCTCAGTGTTCACACGCAAGACTCGTTGCCTGCGTTGCGAACCGATCGCACGAAGTTCCAACAGATACTCATCAACCTGCTTTCGAATGCAGTCAAATTCACTGGCGAGGGCGAGGTCAACGTTAGCGCTGAACGCGCGGATGACAGCCGAATACGCATCATCGTGAGCGACACCGGGGTTGGCATCGCCGAGTCTGATCTTGCAACGATCTTTGAAGAGTTCAGACAGGTGGGCGCGGCTGGAAGAGGCGCGAAGACGGGAACCGGACTGGGTCTGGCGATTACTCGCAGGCTTGTGGATATGCTCAGCGGTGAGATCGATGTCCGAAGCCGCGCCGGCGAAGGCTCGGTGTTCACCGTTACGATGCCGTTTGAGATCGAAGGCCGGGTCTCCGCGGCCGATGCTGAGATTCCGCTCACTGATCCCGAGCGCACCGCGCTGGTCATCGACAGCGACCCGGCGTCTCTTTACCTCACCAAGAAGTATTTGACCGAAGCCGGTTACTCGGTCGCCGCGACGGACGACCCTGAACGCGGGTTTGAAATCGCCAGCAAAGCACAGCCGGCAGTTGTGACCATCGACCTGGATGGGCTCGAAGGCGGGCTCGAAGGCGATCTCTCTATCATCGAACGAATCGCAAAGAGCCACCATGACTGCACGCTCGTGGCATTCTCGGCTGAGGGCGGTGCGGAGGCTCGCGCGTTGAATGCAGGCGCGCGAATCTTTTTGACGAAGCCCATCGAGCGCGCCGCCCTGGTGGGCGTGCTCGAACGCGCGAAGTCGCCGGTCGCAAGCCGCGTGCTTGTTGTTGATGATGATCCCGACGCGCTCGATCTGGCGGTTGCAATGATCGAAGGCGCCGGCTTTGAGATAGACACCGCGAAGAGCGGACGAGAAGCCCTGGATGCGATTGCCCGAAACAGACCCGATGCGATCATTCTCGATTTGATGCTGCCTGAGATGGACGGCTTCGAGGTGGTGCATCGCATGAGCTTGAACGCGGATTGGCGCACGATCCCGGTGATACTCCTTACCGCGCGCGATCTGTCGCACGAAGAACGCCGCGCGCTGGACATCGGCGCCGCGCGAATAATTCAGAAGGGCAGCTTCAGCCGCGATGAGTTGCTGGCGGAGTTGGGATTGGCACTGGGAATCGCGGGATCGACACAGGCAAGCTTAGCGGATTGAGAGCGGTATGCAGCGAATGGTGAAGAACCGGATGAGCCGGTGCTTCACCATCTCTGTTTATTGCTACCGTTTTTGATTGTCGTGTTTCTGTCTGTAGATTCTCCGGCTGGTTCGGTTCTCACGATGCTGAAGCCTGGCTCTTTCCCTGCGCGTGACTGTGCCGTCGGCTTTCGCCCTTCGCTCCATGCGCCGGGTCCTCGCTTGTCCAGCCTCGAGCCTTGCTGCCTCGCGCCTGTTGAGCTCTCCAGACTTTACGCCCTGTCTGATTCGCCGCTGTTGCCGATGTTCCCTGCGGTCCACGCTCGGCGTCCTTTGTGCACGAGCGCTCAGTCCGAGGCTAAGAACCACCGTAACCAATATCAGAATGCTGACAAATCTCTTCATTTTCTCCTCCTGAGAATTAATGAGGTCATCGTTGGGTGTTGCCCGCCTAATATAAGGCAAGCAGGTCGAATGGCAAAGCGCGCGGTTGAGAAATGCGCTTTGCCCGTCGGGGGGTGTTATGGGTTGCGATCCTGACCATCGTGTTTCTGGTGGTAGATTGCGCGGCTTTCACGGTTCAGTTCGCGCTCGAGTCGCGCCCGTTCACGCGGCGTGATCTCTCCATCACGGCGCGCGAATCGTTCGTTGACTTTGATCCGCGCAAGTCCCGCTTCAAGTCGCGCGGCTTCGCGGCGGGTCAGTTCGCCGCTACGGATGCCCTGGCCGATACGTTGCTGCTCACGCCGCTCGCGATGGTTGATGCCGCGCGAGCCCGCGATCGATACCGCACCGAGGCCCAGAACAAATACTCCGGCAATGAAAAAGCTCAATAGCTTGCTCTTCATATCCTTCACCTCTTTCTCCAAAATCGAGGCATCCGTTTTTACGTTGGATAAGACGAAGCGATCGGATTGAGAGTTGGGAAATTTGTTAGAGTCGAGTTTGAGAGTGTTGTTTGTCGAAGATGGTTCATCGAGGAAAGAATCGTAGATGTCGCCCTCGGTCGGTTCACCTGGTCCCATTCAGCGAACCAGCCAGCCTGCCGATGCGGCCGGTTTCGCCGACTGCCCATCCCTCACCCGAAGCGCGCGCGAAACTAAGCGAGTGATAGCCGGGTGATTCAATCCTTGACCAACTCGCGCCATCGTCCGTCGAGTAGTCCGAACCCGAGGGCCCGACCGCGACGAGCACCTTCCTGGAATTTGGAACATATGCCACCGCCGATCTGAATCCCGATGGGCGCGGACCCTCGGCGAGCGTCCACGTCGCGCCGCCGTCCGTCGTGATCGCAACGTTGTTGCCGCCTTCGGTTTCCGTTTTGTAATCTCCGCCGACGATTACCCCTTTCTTTGAATCCTTGAACGCGATTGAAAAAATCCCCGACGAAGCGTTACCCGCGGTGATCGGTGTAGTGGCGACTTTCCAGCTAACGCCGCCATCCGTCGACCTGAACACTCGCGCTACTGCTGCGCCTCCGGTCGCGAACCAAACGTTCTTAGAACCGCCGACCGCGATGCAGGTCCCGCTTGCCGCGAATGCGCCTTCGCCTTCGAGCGCCGGCGGAAGATTCCCACCCGGAAGTTCTTTCCAGTTCGCGCCACCGTCAGTTGTCTTGATCAGGATGAATCGTCCATCGACGGGATCACTCATCGCGATGCCCGTGAGCGCATCCCAAAATGCGAATGCATCAAAGAAGGCCTTCGCGTTGTGATTCGTGAACTGAAGCGTCCAGTCGCTTCCGCCACTGGTTGTTTTGTAAATTCTCGATTGCTCGCCTGGGCCGATGCTGAGCAGATAAGCTGTGTTCGCATCGACGGCCTCGACATCGCGGAAGTCGAGCCCGCCGGCGACGGGCATTACTGTTGAATGCCACGTCGCGCCGCCGTCGGTGGTTCGAGCAAACGTACCTCCGTTGCCGCTCGCCCACACGACGGATTTGTTTGCGGCGCTCACGCCTCGAAATCGCGCGGTAGTCCCGCTCGGCTGAGACGTCCATTGAGCTAGCCCGGTTGTGCACACGAGAATGACGCTTACAAAAACAAAGGGCATGGTTTTCATTGTTCGTAGTTCGGGCTTCAGCGTTTGTAGTTCGGGCTTCAGCCGGAAGTTTGTAACACGGCGAGAAGGTGATTTACCAACTTCCGCCTGAAGGAGTCTGTCGGAAAAATGGCTTTCTCTGCGTAAATCTCAGCGCTCTGCGGCTCTGCGGTGAATCTTGCGCGGAAACAGCTAACCGCAGAGGGCAACGAGGACGCATAGGCCACGCAGAGTTTTTTCCGACAGGGTGTTGAAGACCGGAGTACGAACTTGACTCGCGAAGTTTGAGCGCAAGACGCGGATAGATTCAAAATCCTACGCTCGTCTAGTATGCTCGTGGAGGTAAGCGGAATGAATGGAGCAGCAGCTTTGAATAGAGAGAATTACAACACGGCTCAGTTTCCAGATGACGAATCGCTCTGGCAGGCCGTGCTCGACAGAGACACGCGCTTCGATGGACGCGTCTTTTTCGCAGTGCGCTCGACGGGCATCTATTGCCGGCCCTCGTGTCCCGCGCGCAGACCGCGCCGCGAACAAGTCGTCTTCTTTCAGATCCCCGAAGCCGCCGAAAGCGCCGGGTTCCGTTCTTGTCTGCGTTGTCATCCTCGAACCGCCGGCTCGCGCGATCCTCAAGTCGAAATGGTTCGCCGCGCGTGCCGCTACATCGAAGCGCACATTGAAGAGCAACCGACGCTCGAAGCCCTCAGCGTGCACACGGCCGTCAGCACTTATCACTTGCAGCGCGTGTTCAAGCGCGTAGCCGGACTATCGCCGCGTCAATACGCGGAAGCGTTCAGGCTGTCGAAATTCAAAGATGCCGTGAAGCGCGGCGACTCGGTCACTCAAGCAATGTACGACGCTGGATATGGCTCCAGCAGCCGGTTGTACGAGCGAGCGCCTGCGCAACTCGGGATGACTCCGGCGGCTTACGGACGCGGAGGCAAGGGCGCCCGGATCGGCTACACGATCGCCGATTGTGTGCTGGGACGCGTGCTCGTTGCGGCGACCGAGAAAGGCGTTTGCGCCGTTCGATTGGGTGACTCGGACGGCGCGCTTGAAGCGGATTTGTTTAGCGAATATCCGGCGGCCGAAGTCACTCGAGATGAAAAGACCCTCGCAAAATGCGTCGGGCAGCTTGTCGATCACCTCGCCGGTAAGCGGCCTCATTTGGATTTGCCGCTGGATGTTCAAGCTACTGCCTTTCAGTGGACGGTGTGGGAAAAGCTCGGCGAGATACCTTACGGAAGCACGCGTTCATACGGCGACATCGCGCGCGCGATCGGCCGGCCGACGGCGACGCGAGCCGTGGCCCGCGCTTGCGCCACGAATCCGGTCGCGCTTGTGATTCCGTGTCATCGAGTGGTTCGCGAAGATAAGAGCCTCGGCGGTTATCGGTGGGGTCTTGAACGCAAGAAGGCTCTCCTGGCGAGAGAAGCTACGGACTGATTGTGTACTTCAACGTATTCGAAACTTTGCCCGTCGAGTTCCGCACCTGAATCGTCAGCTCACCCGGAGCGGCGAGCATGGAGTTGGTCAGGCGGCCCACAAGCTCGGTGTTGCTCGCGCTCTCGAGGTCGAGCGCAACGGTGTTCACCAGCAACTGCGCACCCGAATCAAAGTCGATGCCCGTTACCACCAGACGATACTTCTTCGCTTTCGTTCCCGCCGAAAGTTGATCGATTACGTTTGCTCGCTTCTTCTTGTAGACGAATCGCGAAACGAGCTGAGGCGTCTTGTCCGGATCAGGAATTGGATCGCCTTTTGTCACAGCAAAGGTTTGTTGATTTGAAGCCACGCCGTCAGGGTTGCGCACCTCGAGGGTGATTGTGCGTTCCGTCGCCAGAACATTCGCCGGCAGATCGGCAACCAGTTCGAAGACGGCGGATCCGGGCCTCGTAGACAGCGCGATATTATCAGTGACATCGAAAACAGCCGCGCCCGGCTTGACGTGACGGGTGATCAAGGACACGGTCACCCCCGCCGAGCCAGCCTTGATGGCGGCGGGCCGAAGCGGGCCGATGAACGGAAGCGAATCGCTGCCCGCGCGATGAATTCGATAGATGAAATGATGATGCTCGTTGTCGTCGGCGTGCTTCACGGGATCGAATCGCGCGGTGTAAATGTCCCCGCTTATCGGATCGATTGCGGTGTCCACGGGGCCGTCATTGGGATCAACCAGGCTGAAGTCCATGATAGGCGAAAGCTTTGTGAGTTGGAATCCCGTTGTTGCGTTTCCGCTTAGAGCGAATCGTTCCAGATCGCCTCCGATGCCGGCCACGTGCTTGAAGATCGTGACGAGCATCTGATTCTTGAAATCGCCGGCTTGGGGCCCGGTGTAAAACGTGATCGCCGTCGGAGTCAGGTGCGGAATAAAAGTCGCAATCGGACCGCGAACCCCGGCGCACGCGGGCACATCGGCAACGGGAATCCCTTCGCACCCGGGAAAACCGTAGTTGCCGCCGTTCACAATCCAATTGATTTCTTCGAATGGCGAATGATCATCCAAACCTCCCGCTTCACCCGATCCGATATCGGTTGTGAAGAGCTGACCGCTGACTGGATCGAATGCCATTCCGAACGGATTTCGCAAACCTCGGGCAATGACCTCGGGTTGTGGATTCGCTGAGTCAACATCGATTCGCAATATGGCCGCGTTCAGCGGGCCTTCAGGCGACTGGCTGCCGGTGGGGGTGCCGGCATCCGTCGAAGACCCCTGCCCAAAGTAGAGCAGCCCGTCCGGCCCGAACTTGAGCTTGTTGGTCTGATGATCGCCCTGGCTGGGGAGATCGTCGAGAATAGTAGTGATCTCGTCGGCGACATCATCGCCGTTTGTATCGCGCAGACGAAGGATCCGGCCGGTTCCCTGAAGCCTATTGGTGGTGATATACAAGTCACCGTTGGCGCGAAACTCGAGACCCAATGGAATGGTGAGTCCGGTCGCGAACGTCTTGACCTGATCGATCTTGCCGTTGCCGTCGTTGTCGAGGAGTATCAGGATCTTTCCCGGATAGGTGCCGACAAAAAGTCTTCCGCGAGAATCGAATGCCATCGCGACCGGACCCGAAAAAGCTGTGGCAAACTCAGGAACGTTAGTCGGATCGGCGAATCTAACGAATTCGAAACCCGGCCCGGGACTTTCCTTGTCGGCCTGAGCAACTCCGCTTATGGGAAACGTGATCGACGCCAGAAGGAAGGATAAAACCAGAACTCCGCCAAGCGAAAAGGCACTTCGTGAAACCTGCAACATTCAACCCCCAACGAATTCGTTTTAGCGTTTCATAGTAGCTTGCTCCGTCCGGGCTCGGCAAATACCGGGTTGTGATCTGTTCTGGTTGTTGCGCAAATGTAACCTTCGTAGTTCGGGCGTCCCGTCCAAAGAGAGGCGGAAACGATTTTCCGAGCTCGGAGCGACACACAAACACTAACAAACCCTGTGAGGGCCCAAAGAGTCAGTTGGCGGCGACGACTTGCAGCACGATCTGATTCGATAACACGCCGTCCCGCGTCAAAACTTCGATCACCAGTGGCCCGGGTTCTGAGAGGGTCTCTCGGCGCAAACTTGCCTTCAGTGCCAGACTGCCTACATCCAGTTCGCTCGGTATCGTGTTTTTCATCTTGCGCCCGTTGATCAGAATGGTCGCCCCGGCGCGGTCAAACCGGTCGACCACCACGACGATATCGAATCGCTTGCCGTTTCCCTGGATCACAATCGGGTTGAGTACATTTCCGCTCGAGCGACGTATGACAAATGCGTTCATCAAGTTTAGTGGCGCCGATGAGCCCGCATTCACAAGGCGATGAATCGTTCCACCTAAACCGACAACATAAATCTCTCCAGCTTCGTCCTCACCGAATGAGGAAATACTCAAGGAACTATCGAACAGCACATCCTGCTGGCCGTTTATCAAAGTGAATATTTCGCCGGTGCAGAAGTCGCCGTAAACATACGTGCCGGGAACAAGAGTCGAATTCGGGCCGCGATAGACGTAGCCGCCGGTTACCGAGCATCGTCCTCCGGTGTGACTGTACTCGGCGATCGGCAGCGCAAGCCCAGTCGAGTCGCATACGCCGCCGCTAATGCCCGGATTGCAGTGAAGCCCTTCCATCACGCGCCAGCCGTAGTTCGCTCCGCGACGGACTATATCGATTTCCTCCCACTCGTTCTGACCGACGTCGCCGGCATAAAGCTCGCCCGTGGCGCGATCGAACGAAAAACGCCACGGGTTTCGCATTCCTGTGGCGTAGATTTCGTCGCGTCCGGGGGCGGATCCGAAAAACGGGTTGTCGGCAGGAGACGCATAAGGATTTATTCCATCCGCGCGGTCAACATCTATGCGCAGTATTTTGCCCAGTAGATTATTGATGTCCTGGGCGCGATTTCCAGGGTCGTTCGCCGATCCCCCATCGCCCATGCCTATGTACAGATATCCGTCCGGGCCGAACTCGATCATCCCGCCATTGTGGTTGGCGAACGGCTGGGGTATCACGAGCAGCACTGTCTCAGCCGCGTCGGCGACGTTTGGATCACTGCTGGATGTGCGGTACTCGGCAATCACAGTCGCGCCATCCGGTGATCGAGTATAGTTTACGAAGAACCGCCGATTACTTCGAAAGTGAGGGTGAAAGGCGAGCCCCAGCAGGCCGCGTTCACCACCGGAAATCACCCGCGCAGCTATGTCCAAAAACACAATCGGTGAAGTGGCGCCGCCAGCCAGGACTTTTATGCGGCCTCCCTGCTCGACGATGAAGAGCCGGTTGCTTGAATCGTGGGCGCTCGTGAGATAGACAGGACTGTTGAGGCCTGACAGCACCTGGGTGAGCGCGATTGGGCCGGTGCTGGTTTGGGCTTGCGCGGTCCGTGAACTGAGCGGGATAAGCGACAGGGTCAGTACCAAACCAACCGAAACAACAATCGATTTAGTCATGACAACTCCTTCGCGGAAGAAACCACGTCCGGGCTTTTTAGAACGGACTGATTTCAAGGAGGGGAAGATATGGTTTAGTCTCGGGGCGAGGTGAGGACTAAATCAACCCCGCTCGAACAGCCCCGGTCCTTTCGAGTACTTGAATGGTAGACTGTGGCGGTTCCTTATGCAACGGCCATCCGCAAAAAGGCTGTGAGAGGCCGTTCTACTCCGCGCGGACTGGTTGGTGGCCAGCAGGTTTTCACTTTTCTCTTGCCCGGACGCTACCCTTAACAAGCACAAATAGTATTCCCTTCGAGCCCCAGGTGGTGATATAACGAGGCGGAACGACGGAGGGCGCGTCTGTCAGCGGATCGAAAGCTTCGCGCTGTCGGCGGAAAAACGGCCCTCGGTCTTCGTTCCCGCCTCCGGCTTTACCCCCGCGACTTGATGTGACGGATGTTTGGCGACGACTTTCATTGGAGTCGTTGACCGGGAATGCGCGCCAGAGAAGCGTGCGATTCGAGGATGTAAGAACGCGATGCTTGCGTTTTGTATTAATCAAGTGGGAGAGGATCGATGACCGAGATTGACTGGGCTGGACTGCTGGATCGGGAAGATGTCGAAGGATTGTGGAACGGCTTGTTTCAACTGGTATCCCGGCATCCGGCGGTACGGCCGCTTCATTTCGCAACCGACGGCGCGGCGGTGACCTCGCAGTCGGAAATAAACGCGGACCTGACTCAGGAATTATTCCTCGAGCTCTTTCAGAAACAGCGCTTCGATCACTACCTCAACAGCAATTACAAGAGCGTCGAAATCGAGAATGAACTTGCGCGGATCGAGGTTCCCAACCTGGTAGGCGCGCGATTGCGAAAACGATATCCCGAATCTTTCCGAATGGCGCGGCGCGTGAGCGCGCTGCTCAAGACAAGCAAACGCTTTCGGCGCTTCGGCGCGGAGGAGCTCTCTGAGACGAATAAGGTAAAACGCCGCGGCCGTCCCGCGATCGCGGCAACGCCTCCGGCGCAGCAACCCGTGGCATTGGCAATTGAGCTCGATGATGACTTCGATGATGAAGCCGCCGATGAATCAGCGAAGCAGGCGAACGGCTCTGCCAGAAAGAACGGCAACGGCATTCATCGCCGTCAGCGAATGGTTAATCAGGTCTTCGGGTTGCGTGAGTGGCCGCGTTCAAAGCCGCTCGGAGACTCAGGTCACTTTTCAGAAATGACCAAAACCGTAGCGATGCGGAAGAGAGAAACCCGGCTCGTGGGCCGTTCCGGTTCGTCGCAGTTGATTCTGTCGAACCCCGACCTGGAGCAACTGATTGTCGACGTGCTCAAGGCCATCGACTCGCCCGCCGATGTGCGAACTCTCCGGCAATTGGTATTGGCCAGGATACCGCTTCAGGATTACAACGTGGCGTCGCTCGACGAAGACATCAACACCGGCACAAACGGCACGACGATGAGGCGAGAGGCTCGCGACACCAGACATACACCGGAGGGCGCGCTTCTGATCGACGAGCGCGACGAGATGGTAGCGTCGATGGCGACAGATTTCCTTTCGTCGCTGAGGCGCGCCGTCAATAATAATGACCGCCGGTATAGCAGGCTGTTGTTGACTCTTTGGCATTGTTACTACGACCCTGATGGTCCATCTCAACTCGAGATTGCCAAACTGTTGGGTGTATCGGATTCACTGGTGAGCGATAACCGGCGGTTAATCGAACACGAGCTGAAGAAACTCCCGCTTTCGATCGAAGAGGGCGCTGTGTTTTCCGAGGCGTTGCATCGGCTTGTTGCTCAGCCAAACTAATCGGCCCAAACCTATCGAGTTCCAACCAAAGTTTTGCTTCTGCGGTCTTCGTCAGTGATGAATCGTCCGCGCACCAGATCGACTCCGACCGCGGATCCGTGGGGAGGGCGAAGGGTGAGAGAGGTATTGGAAGTAGCTTCGAGCCAAATTTGCCGGTTGCCGGTCAAAATCAAAACCGCTTTGTCGCTTGTCCAGAAATCGGTTTCCTGAAGCGCCTCAACGCGAGCGGCCAACTCGCCCAGTTGCCGGTCCAATCCGTCGGGCCACGACCGCGCGACGCCGTCCGCCACGGCCCACTCCTCGCTGGTCGTTGAACGGTCCCGCTCCGCAACCGCCGTCGCGAGCTGCTCGAAAAGCTCGATCGATCCTTTGCCGATTATGTCGGAAAGTTCCGCCAGATAAGCCGCGAGGCTCACCTCGCTCTTCGCCTCGAGATACAAGGCGGATGAGCTTATGCCCGCGTTTATTCCTCTCAATCGCACATCCGCATTGTTCGGATGCGTGAGTTGAAACATGCACAGATGCGCAAGGATAACGGTCCACACTTCGTCGGTCACGCGGCCTTCGACCAATAGTTGCGCGACCGGCTTGCCAATCACGCCGAGAAAAACTTCTTCAAGCGACGCGCGACCCTCACCTCCGTCGATCGCCATGTCGACCCATTCAGCCCACGCGTCGGTGAGCGTGACGCCGGTGAACCTGACGTCCCGGAGTTTGGCGCCGGTGAGATTACATCCACTCAGATCCGCTCCCGTGAGGTTCGCTCCGCGCAGGTCTGAGAACTTCAGGCTGCAGCCCGCCAGATTCGCTCCGCTCAGATTGGCTCCGACCAGGCAGCACTCGTCGAGGTTAACTCCCGACAAATCGGTGTAAGAGAGGTCCGCATCTTCAAGCGAGCAACCCGTAAGGTTGCTGCCCGCCATTTGAGCCATTCGCACAAACGCGCCGGTCAATCTGGCGCCTCCAAGATCCGTCTCATTGAGGAATGTGCCCACCAGATATGCGCCCGCGAGTTGTGCATCCTGGAGGTTTGCGCCCGTCAAATCTGATCCGCTCAGATCGGCCCGATTTAGATCGGCGCCCCGAAGCGCGGCGCCAATCATGCTCGATTCAACCAGGTTCGCGCCAACCAGCGAGGCTTCGTTAAGAATTGCGCCGCTGAGAAAGCAACCGGTGAGACGCGCTTCGCTCAGGTTTGCGCGACTCAGATCAGCCATTCGCAGATTTGCTTCGGCGAGATCGACGCGCGAAAAGTCCATTCCCGAGAGATCGATTCGGACAAGGTTGGCGCCACGCAACCCTTCGCCGCGCGCGATGCGGTCGAGGATCTCAGCTCGCGATAATTGGCTCATATCAAGTTAATGCGAAGGGCGGTCAGCCATGAGGCCAACAAGCGAATGCACCACGGGGCATGCTGGGGGATTAATTGCGAATGGGCGGCATCTGGCTAATTTCGACTGTTTATCGTATCCGGTTGGGGCCGGTGAGTAAATACAAATTCGATGGGCAGTAGGCCAGGCAGTGGGCAGCGGGCAGCGGGCAGTAGGCAGTAGGCAGATGTGAATGCTAAGGTGTCTGCGCGATTCAGCCGCCTTCAGATTAAGGAGAATTCCAATGTCAAAGTGTCTCGCGTCTTGTCGAGTCGTTGCTCCGCTTGCGGCGGCAATTCTGATTTTGGCGGGTCCGCTCACATTTGGCGGCCAGGAGATGATGAGTCCCGACCCCGCTGATTTGATTCTGCGCAATGGACTGATCTACACCGTAGACTCGACCAACACGATGACCGAAGCCGTCGCCATTCGCGAAGGCAAGATCGTCTTCGTTGGCTCGAATAACGACGTCAAGCGCTACAAAGGCAAACAGACTCGCATCATCGATCTGAAGGGACAGTTCGTGCTCCCGGGATTCAGCGACAATCACGTTCACTTCGCGTCGGCCGCCGCGTTTCTCGAATTCAATATCATGCGAGTCGCCACCGAACAGGAGTTCGTCGCTCGCGTGAAGGACGCCGCGGCGCGATTGCCGAAAGGTGAGTGGATACTCGGAGGATACTGGGGCGCTTACGACCAGGCGGCGGCCGGGGGCGCGAGCGTAAATCGGCGCGAAGGTTTCTCGCCTGACATGCGCGCGATCGAGGCGATAACAAAAGACCATCCGATGCTCATTCGCAAATTCGACGACTCGGAGTTTGCGGCGAACTCCGCGGCTCTTGCGGCCGTGGGAATTAACTCAGCCGATCCGAAAGTTCCGGCAAGGGCTACCGCGGCGGAAGCGAAACGGCAAGGCACCGAGCCTGCCGGATCGAATGTTGGAGGTATCGAGTTTCTCCGCGATGCGAGCGGACGCTTCAACGGGTATATGCGCGGCCTCGGGGTGATGCCGCTCTTTGTTTCCGTGATTCCGAAGACCTTTTCTCACGAGCGACGACTTCAGCAAACCAGGAATGCGCTGGCGGAAATTCGGCGTTACGGCGTGACTAACATCAGCGATATGTCCGACGACGAACAACTAGACATCTATCGCGAGCTGCAAAAGACAAACGAGCTGACCGTGCGAGTTCACTTTCGGCCGGGCCTCGATCGCTGGCAGGAGTTTGCCGACAGCGGAATCAAAGTCGGCTCGGGAGATGAATGGATCAGGCTTGGCGCGCTCAAGGGTCACATCGATGGAATCATGGGCACGAGCACCGCGCGATTCCTCGCGCCCTATTCGAACGACCCGGCGAATCGAGGCAAGTGGCGGCCGTTGATGGTTGATGAAAAAGGAAACGTCGTCGAAGGGAAGTTTCTTCAGTATATGCTCGATGCGGATCATGCGGGATTACAACTAAGCGTTCACGCGATTGGCGACGAAGCGAACAACGTGTTGCTCAATTATCTTGAAGAGTTGAATCGTCAGAACGGCGTTCGCGACCGGCGTTTTCGATTGGTGCACGCGCAGGTAATCGCGCCCGGCGACTTCAAACGACTGGGCAAGCTCGGAGTGGTCGCCGAGGTTCAACCATTTCATCTGAGCGATGACATGCGATGGATGGAACAGCGAATCGGCCGCGAGCGATCGAAGGGCGCTTACGCATTCAAGTCGATCAAAGAGAGCGGCGCGATTGTGTGCTTCGGCACGGATTGGCCGGGAACGTCCGCGTCGGAGTATCCCATCAACCCGATGCTTGGGCTTTATGCGGCGGTGACTCGCCAGACATTAACGGGAGAACCCGCCGGCGGCTGGTTTCCCGAGCAGCGCTTGTCGATGGAAGAAGCGATTCGGGCTTATACGTACAACACGGCATATGCGAATTTCGAAGAGAAGATCAAAGGCTCGATCGAAGTACACAGGGTTGCTGATCTTGTAGTGCTGACGACGAATCTGTTGCGAGCGTCGCCGCGCGAGATACTTGACGCGAAGGTGGTGATGACAATTGTCGGCGGCAAGATTGTTTATGGGCAGTGATTCACTTCAATAATAACAAGCGAGTCGGAGTATGCGCGGCTTGCCTCAGGGCGAGTTGCAAACTCTCATTTGATGTCCAACGGAGAAACGACTGAGATCCCCGGGAATCGACGGAAGTCGTCGCCGTTGAACGTCAAGATATTGGGCACACTGTAAACGATCATCGCTGCCACCAGCCGGGCGTCGTGAACTTTGACCCCGCGAACAGAATGGGCGACGATTAGTCGGCGCCATTCTTGATGCGTTGCAAGACTATCAGGAAGCAGTCGGCAGTAACGCTCTGCCAAGCGAGCTTTTCGTTCGGTTTTTTCCGGCGAGAGCCCGTAGCCGCCGCGCGCCGAAGCAGGGCGCGTGCATACAGTCCAAAACTCCGCTAAGACTTGTGTTGTGTAATAGAGCGCTTCGTTCGCGGCGCTAAGGATTCTTAGCGCGTCCAGGACTGTCTGGCGGTCAGGGTCTTTCTTTGGAACGAGGCGAAGGAAAACATTCGTGTCAACGAGGTATGCCATTTAACCTTCGGGAAAGTAGATATCCTCACGAGAAAAGTCACGGGGAAGCGGCTCGATATCCTCTTCTGCGAGCGATTCCATTGCCCTCATAAACTCGTCGAGCGCTGGTTCCTCGGCGTGCTGCGAGACGCCAAGCAGAGTCTTCAAGTATTCATCAACCGAAAGCCCTTGCGCCTTCGCCTGAGCGGCAAGCATCTCGGCGGTTTCGGGTCTGATCTCAATCGCGCTCATGCTTCACCTCATACAAAGCTGGTCTAACTCGCGTTGATAATATCCGGTTGAATGCTCTTCGGCAACAGAAGACCGGGAGCACACGAACTTCGAACAAGAAGGTCAGAGCTTGATCAAAGTGCACAAAATTCGCTGACCTTGTACTGCTGACGAAGAATATCTTGCAGGCATCGCCGCGAGAGATACTCGACACGAAGGTGGTGTTTACGATTGTGGGCGGCAAGATTGTATACGGCTTCTGATAACGCAAGAAACACGATCTAAATGAGTCCCAATTACCGCTCTATCTCTATTACTTGAAGAGCATAGAACGCACAGTTTCTTCGAATCGGACACCCTTCGCAGCGCGGCTTTCGTGGAATACAGACGAGTGCAGCGAAGTCCAGTAATGCAAGGTTTGCTTCTCTAGGAGTTCGGCAGTTGCTGTAAATCTTGGCCATCTCAATAACGTGACGATCTCGGCGCCCTTCCTTGCTGGTTGAAATGTCAAAGAATCGTCGAAACACGCGAACGATGTTCGCATCGACAATCCATTCGGGCTGATCATACGCAACGGACAGAACGGCACCTGCAACATACTCACCCACACCTGGAAGTAACACCAATTCTTCACGGCTGCGCGGGACTCGTTGCGAAGAAGTTGCCGCGAACACACGAGCGATCGCGCGAAAGTTGGAGATTCGCCAGTGTAAACCCAGGGGAAGAAGTGCCTTTCGAAAGGTGCGAGAGCTTGCGTTGACCGCATCGGAAGGAGTCTTGAACTGTCGAAAGAATTCCCCGTAGACCTTCTCGACTTGGTCAGCTTTGGTTCTCTGTAGCATCATTTCCGCAGTCAATACACGCCACGGATCGCGGGTCCGACGCCAAGGATAATCGCGCTGATGATGCTGGAACCAATTAAGCAGTCGTCTACGAAATTGTCTAATCTTACTCGCTTCAGGGATCATAAATCTTGCGGAGCTCGTCCATTAGTACTCTACCAATGGCGGCTGCCAGACGCGGGGGAACTGCATTACCGACTTGTATAAACTGCTCAGTTCGTGGACCAGAGAATACAAAATCATCAGTGAAAGATTGACATCGAGCAGCCTCCCTCACAGTGAAAGAACGGCATTGGCTTATGTCTGGGTGGATGTAATAGTGACCGTCTTTGCTGATGTGAGACATCACTGTCGAGCAAGGTCGTGTCCACCATTGCACTCTGAATCTGTCGAGAAACTTGTCTGTGTTCTTGTGATCTGGCATCAAATCGGGACGCTCAGACTCGAGGTCAAACAATGTCGCTTGTCTGGCTCCGTTCTTGTGGTGTTCGATGAAAAACTTATATCGCTCTAGGTCGCTCTTCATGTGCGAGCGTGCCTTGAAATGGACTATGCCCTCTGAGTCCTTTCTCATTTGCCGCTGATAGCGTTTTAGGTAATCGCTGGAGGGATATTGACCCCACCACCGGTCGTGACCTTCTGCGGGTCGAAGGCGCGGGAGATCGCCAATTGCATCGGCCACTGTTAATAAATCAGAAGGGGCCAAGCCCCTGACGCGGCGGAAGACGTCAGATACGTCTGGCCTCTTCCTGCGCAGATCCTTACGGAAACCGATGAAAAAGATTCGTCGTCGTCGTTGCGGTACCCCAAACCAGGTGCTGTCCAGAATGAGATTCGAAAGCTTTCCGTGTGGTGGCATTGCCAATTCGTACGGTCGTTTCAACGAAGCGAACTCTTCCATCAGCATTTGTACCGTGTGACCTTTATCAGTTTCAGCGCTCAAGATTCCTGGCACGTTTTCAAAGACGAAGAAATCAGGTTCGAATTCATCGAGCGCAAGGAGAAAGTACTGGAAAAGAAAATGCCGTTTGTCCTCTCTCATTCGCTTCGGATCGCGTGATCTCCCCGCTAAGGAAAAGGCTTGGCATGGTGGACCACCAAGCAGCACATGCGCTTTACGCGTCCTCAAGTACTTCAAACCGTCGCGCATTGAACTGTAAATTGCTGTTGGACTATCTGCATTGGGATCCTTCGCACCGAATTCTCTATTGATTACTTGAGCCCTGCTTCGCTCATCGATTTCTGGATACTTTTTGAGAAGTTCTTCCTTAGAGATTTCATCGCGAATCAGTTTCCAGTACTCACGGAGCCGCCCACGCTGCTTTAGCTCGCGAAATATCACTCGAAGCTGCAGAGTCTCACAAGCGATCCGATCCTTTTCAACTTGAGCCGCTATCTCGAACCCGGCTTGGGAAAACCCATCGCTCAAGCCGCCTGGTCCTGCAAATAAGTCTAAAGCTATTGGCGAAAACTGACTGGTCATCTTACTCTTTGTCTAAACGAAATCTATCGAACTCCTGGGGTAACATTTTGATCAAATCCGAAGATTCCATCACGGACAGGTCCCAAGTCACATCGAACTGGTTGAGTATCTCGGCAAATCGGCGCGCGCTTCCTCCAGTCTTACTAGCGGCTCCTTTCTTGGGGCGTCCGGTCTTGGAATCAATATACAAGTTAGTTGCTGTTTCCAGAACTGCCTTCTTCGTTACGATCTCTTGACGAGAGGCAAATTGTTCTACGATTTCACCGGGGCGGTCCAAGGGCCCACAGAGAAGAACGAGTGCGCGCGTGGGATCGTCCCTATGAGCACGGTATATCAAATAAGGCCCGGCAAGAAGGTGGCGATAATATCTTCTATAGTCGGTCGTTTCTGGAATCCACTTAGCTCGGGCTCCCGGTTTACGGCGCTCCGATGCATCTACAACGCACAATTGGTCGAAAAAGAACAACGAGAGCCACGCCCATAGTCCCTTGTCCCTCTCAAGCTCTGTCATTTCAGACTTCGGCAATACTTCATTCAAATACTTAGCGGCATCAAACCGGTTGTCAAAGCTCTTGTGCTCCACTTCAATATCGCCAGGCAGAGGTTCGGACGTAGTCGGATCAGTAAGGAGCGTCTTCGGTACAGAAAGAGGTGTCTCGCTGGTCAGCGAGTCGAGGAACTGCTCGAACTGCTCAAGCCCTGCTGCGTTTAGCTTTCGAACCTTCACTCGGGCTGTTCCCCTTTCCAGTAAGTCTGAAATCTTTCCAGCATCGCGTACTTTTTTGCGAAAGCTAGGACGGCATCATCAATCCAATTGTCGACCTCCGATTCGTCAGAACTCTCATCTGGCGGATCTCCGACGCCAGGAAGAAGCGTCCCGTACTTTAGCCACTGCGATTTCCAGTCATCGGCATCATCATGGTCAAAGAACTTCTCGATTCGAATTATTCTGGTTAGAATCTCCCTCAAAGCTGATGGATAAATCAACGAGGCGAAGACAGGAGAACGTGCAACGTCTCGCCAGTTCCCAAGATGCAGATTAATGAGAAGAATCGGCTTGTCGGCAAAATCGACACGACTAATCTCAGGACCCAAATCGGCAGATTGAACCGGCAAGAGAGGAATCCGTTCTTCTGTTTCACTGTCAGGTCTTCTAAAAGAGAGTTGATCTGCCTCTGCCAAGAGTTTTCCCCGTTGAGGCGATGTCGAGCTTACCTTGACGCGAAATAGAATGCCGTCGGAGGTTTCAAACTCAGTTAGGCTTCGATCGGTTGCCGCTTTTATGTCAGAGACGGTTCCGAACTCAAAGCGCATCTCGGTAGTTCTTCGATACGCCTCGATGAATACGATTCCGTTGTTTGGCAATCCATAACTCTCTAGACGCAGAGCAGCTTCGAATCTGAGAGGATCACTATCCGCCTCATACAAGACTATGTCGACGTCCTCCCGCTTAATTCTCTTGCGATCCGTATAATTAAGCCTGCGAATCATTGAGCTCCTCCAATACCCTTACCTTAATAAATAGATCGCGTTGCTCATCGAAACCGCTGACGCCTACTTGGAAGTCCGGCTGTTGCACAGTGACGATCATATGATTCTCCGACTGCTTCGTTACCACAACTCCGGATGAATTAACCGCGAGAGTCTCCAGTGCAAAGTCTGCGAGATCATACTTTCTTAAGGGGTTGCCTCGCCTAATGTCGTAGGCGACGCGAATGTCGAGCACGGGCGGCATGCCAGCACTCAGCGAGCCTCGAGTTACGGAAAAGCCGCCTGCGACTTTCTGGACTCTGAACCGAGGCGGCGTGGGGGGCGGTATTACCGGTTTCTCTGGTTCGTCGCCTGTCGGTTTCTCTTCCTTTTCGGGCTCCTTCGTTGCGAGTGGCTTTTGTGTTGGTAGCGAGAACAGATCGAGTAGCAGAGACGGGTCTGTCTTGTCTTCTCCTTCGGCCAGTACTTGTACAATCTCGGACACACTCCGAACGACAAACTGGATATATGAAGGTCCGTACAAATATTTGCCTTTATAATTTGACGAGTCTTTCTGCCACTGAGTGTGGGCTGGGTTCTCGGAATCACCAAGAAGAGCGGCAAGAGGAACGTCTTCGACAACAACGAGAGACAAGACGCCCCGACTGCGCGGAGAGCGAATATCCGAGATGATGATGCCCTCACGAATGAATACTGGCCGTCCACTCTCGCTCTCTCCATGCCGAAGGAAGAACACATCAAAGAAAGATTGGCGCGGTTCCTTATTTTTCTCGCGAATCATCAAGGGCACTCTCAACGCGATGCGCTCTCCGGCCTGTAAAGAAGCTCTCAAAGCATTCACCTGCTCTGCTGAAAACAAGTCGGCGGACCAGGCTAGTGCGCGCTCACCCGGCGGGGGAGAAATCTTAGTAATGTTTTGTGGTCTTTGCTCGGTCGCCCATTCAGCCAATTCCAACAACTTCGGCAAATTTACTGGCAATTGATCGGCGACGCTCTCCGATACGCCTAAAAGCGATTCGTGATTAATCACAGTCTCCCTATTGGGACTCGCCACGGTTACCTCGAGAGTCGCTGCGAGAATTGGATAGAAATAGTCTCGGCATACTGCGGCGATCAAGGACTGTTCGGTTATCTCCGGATCACACCACGGGACTACGATTGATAGGCCGGGCTCCTGCTCCCGCTTCAATCGGAAATCCTTGCAGAACTCTTCAAGTATCTCTGATTCGTCGGTTGGCAATGTAAGACCGTCTTCCCGTGCTATTCCAAAATAGCCGTCAGGCGAAAAATAGCGATCGGCGATCGCATGTGATTTCAGTACGGACTGACCCATCAATAAGCGCTTCTGGTCGTCCGCCCGAACCGTTAGCCCGAAATAAGAACTTATCCGGCTAGACCTCGGAAACACGGTCTTTCCAACGCCCCATCGTCCTCGGTCCTGTTCGCCTTTCCCCGATTGGCCTTCGGCGCGGAAGAAATAGTAGAAAGGATTGCGGATGCCCTGTTGGTCATGCCACTGCGTGATATCTCCAATCAAACCAGAGGTCCCAAAATCTTCAAACACAAGGAAGGGGCAAGCGTCGCCATACGTCGGCGCATCACGAAGGCCGTTATGTTCTGCGATAATGTGGTCCCACATTCCGTCGAAGTACGGAGCGGCTGAACTTGCGCTCAGCGCTCCTACCCCACCTGAGAGGTAGATCCGAACTCGAACCATCTTGCCCAAGCCGGCATCCAGAGAGTTTTGGGTCCCTTCCCGGACGAGAGCTTCTGCAGGATTGCTAATAGCTTCAGTTGCGAAAAATTCTCCCAGAACGGGCTCTCTATTTTTATCGCCTGGCTTGGGTTGGCTAAAGCGCCATGCTGCCGTCATAAGTTCTTATCCTCAGATATTCAATTGCTCTCATCCGGTGACTGATAGTCAACCGTTGCTTCGTCCGACCCTCCGACGCTCAACATCTTTGGCGAATCGCAAGCCCTTCTTGGTTAGGCGCCAGCCTCGCGACCAATCTCCAACTGCGTAGCCCCAATCTCGCGAGGTGGCTTCGTTAAGCTTCAAGAGAATCAACGCAAGATCAGGAACTTTCTCTCCATCGACCCACGTAAAGAAGTCCGCAGGATATGTGATGATTGCCTGTGCTGCGAGCTCCTCAACGCCAACACTCTTGCGAATGCCATTACACAGGAGCAGGCAGAATACTACTTCAGCCACAAGTCCGCCAGCATTGGCGCGATGGGTCCGCCTCAATGAGTAGAAGTGAATTGGCGCTAAACTCTCTTTACTTATTCCTATCATAGTCGTCTCTCCCGCACGAAGCGTGAAGCCATTAAAGCCAGTTAACTGTGATCTCCTGTTCCACCTGCTTGAATTCTTTGTCTCCGGTCACAAGATGCGCCTTCTTCTGCTTTGCTAATGCGGCTGCGAAGCAGTCCGCATAAGACATACGATGGTGCGCCTTGTAGCGCGCCGCTTGCTGCGTGAGGCTCCAATCGGCATCCACGATTTCGATCCCAATCTGTCGGAGTTCCTTTTCGCAGCGATCGCCATCCGCTTCCGACGCCTCACGCGCGACGATGTACCAGACTTCTCCTAGGTTGACGACCGTCATTAGGAGCGGCGTGTTATTTTCGTGCGCGTCGGCGATGATATCCGCGACCTTCTCAGCAGAAGGTTCGTCCTCGAGGTAAGCCATCACGGCCCAGGAATCGAGAACTATAGCCTTTGGTTTCGCCATCAGAGCTGCCTTTCTTTCTTCTTCTCTGCCATCAGAGCCTTCAAGAGGCCCTTACCTTTGTATCTGCCACGCACGCTGTGGATGTACTCGCGCGTAATCGGTCTGAGCGTTATTACTCCTTCTTTTTCATTCGCGTCGATCTGAATGCGCGTGCCTTCCTTGATACCGAATTTCCGCCTTAACGAGGACGGAATTACAATTTGCCCCTTCGCTGTCGCCGTCGTTTCCATCGCGGTGATCTCCTTGTCTAACCGAACGAGTTGAGTGTAACGGCAAGACAAAAGTAAGTCAATTGTAGAACATCCCACACAGACTCCAATGTTGGAGCGTCGCTTGCTCGTACCCCGTCTGCGTCGCGGCCCGAGTAATGGCTATTTGGATTTCGACGCTGCACGATCAATAATCGTTCCGCTGAGGTGGCGAAAGGAAGGCACAGAGTGAGACATCAAAGATTGGTTCCTTGTCTGATCTTGCTGGTATTAGCAGCCGTGAGCGCAGCCGGTGCGCAAGCAGATAAGAAAGCGTTAACAGCCGAGCGCGAGGTTCGCGAAGTCTTCGATAAGTGGTCGACGGCGCTCACTCGCGGGGACAAGAAGACGTATTTGGATACGTTCTGGAATTCGCCGAAGCTCATCATCCGCGTGGCGAGCGGTGAATGGCGAGGCTTTGATGCTTATCGCAAACGAATCGAAGCCGCCGAGCTTCCGCCGGGCAATCCCGCGGATTATCGCAAGGTCGAAGTCGTCGCGCTCGGGTCGGACTCCGCGGTCGTAACCTACGAGAGGCCCGCGCCTGGGCAGGCTAACGCAGTGGCCGGTGAGTCTCTGATCTTTCGAGGTACGGTTGTGTTTACTCGCACGACTGATGGATGGAAGATCGCCGCGTGGCACGCTCATTCGGTTTCAGAGAAGAAGAGCGCTCAGTGAGCGGCTACTTAGATTATTCAACTACTGCGAGCACCTGGCTGGCGTTGACCGTTTCTCCTTCGGCCACGCGAATCTCGACTACATGGCCGGCCTTTGGCGATTTGATTTCGTTTTGCATCTTCATCGCTTCGACTACAACGACGCCCTGGCCTGAACTTACTTCATCACCCGCCGCAAGAAGCAATCGCACGATCTTCCCAGGCATCGGAGCTACGAGATTCTGGCGTCCTTCGATGGAATGCTCGGCAGTCGCGCGCCGGTGTTTGCGATCGATTATCTTCACCGCGAACTGGCGGCCTTTGATCTCGACACGCACCATGTCTTGCTCCGCTTCGAATACGCGAGCCTCGTAAACCCGATCGCCGTGGAAAAAGGTGAATACTCTTTCCTCGGGACGGAGCGCTTCGAGCTTGTACGTGCGCGAGCCGATGCGAGCCTGGACAGATGAGTTCTTTTGCTCGAGTTCGACGCTTAATTGACGACTGTCGATTTCGACTTCGTATTTCATCGGAAAAAGGTCACTCCTGGGGAGTGCCGAATCCAGTCTCCGCCCGGCTGCTATAGACATGTAACTCTATGAGTTACAAGAAACGCGTTGCCGATCGACTACTGTGGACATACTTCTCCTGCTCGTTCATAAGCCGATATTCGCCGTTCATCAGCTAGAGTCTATGCGTTCTTCTCTGAGCGAGCCGGCCGTGCAGCTTCCAGCGGCTTTCGGTTTGCGACTGACTAGTCGCGTCGACGCGCCTGGTGGCCTTTGAATGCAGGATCGCGGCGATCGCGGCGATGTCGGCAAGCGCCGCTTCGTCCTGGCGAGCCTTCGATTCTTTGATCGGAGGCGCGGCGAGAAATCGATCTATGAATCCGGTATCGAATTCGCCTCGGCGGAATTCCTTGCTCTGAACGACCGCGCGAAAGAACGGCACTGTCGTTCGGATGCCTTCGACGGTGTACTCATTCAGCACCCGAGCCAGTCGATTGATCGCCGCTTCGCGTGTCTCGGCCCAAACACACAGCTTAGCCAGAAGTGAATCGTAAAAAATCGGCACTTCCCAACCCTGATAGCTCCCGCTGTCGTAGCGCACGCCGGGACCCGAAGGCGTTACAAGTCTGGTGATGCGACCGGGGCTCGGCATGAAATTATTGACCGGGTCTTCGGCGTAGATGCGGCACTCGATCGCCGCGCCGCGCATGACAACATCTGCTTGCGAGAATGAAAGCATTTCGCCGGCCGCCACTCGGATCTGTTCATGAACGAGATCGCGTCCGGTCACGAGTTCGGTCACCGGGTGTTCGACCTGAAGCCTTGTGTTCATTTCAAGGAAATAAAAATTACGTTCGTGATCTACCAGGAATTCGATCGTGCCGGCGTTCTCGTAGCCAGCCGAGCGCGCTATGCTGACTGCAGCCTCACCCATTCGGCGTCTCAAGTCACTGTCTACGACCGGCGACGGACACTCTTCGAGGACCTTTTGATGACGACGTTGAAGCGAGCATTCGCGCTCGCCCAGATAGACGAAGTTGCCGTGCCGGTCGCCGATCAGTTGAATCTCGATGTGCCGCGGCGATTCGATGTACTTCTCAATGTAGACCGTCGCGTCCTTGAAACTTGAAGCAGCTTCGGATTGGGTGAGCGAGAATGCGCTTGCGATCTCTTGGCCCGACTGCACCAATCGCATTCCTTTTCCGCCGCCTCCGGCGGCTGCCTTGAGCATTATCGGATAGCCGACTTCATCGGCGACGCGCCGGGCGTCTTCGGCTGATTCGAGTGGCTCAACTGTTCCGGGCACGACCGGAGCGCCCGAGGCCTGGGCGGTCTTTCGCGCGCTGGTCTTTGAACCCATCAGCCTCATTGCCGATGCGGGCGGCCCAATCAAAACGATACGCGCCCGCTCGACTGCTTCGGCGAATTCGGCATTCTCCGACAGGAAGCCGTAGCCCGGGTGAATCGCTTCGGCGCCCGACTTTTTCGCCGCGGCGATTATTTTGTCGATGACCAAATAGCTTTCAGTCGAAGGAGAAGGTCCGATATGTATGGCCTGATCGGCGAGGCGGACGTGCAACGATGCGCGATCGGCGTCCGAATAGACCGCGATCGGAGAGATGCCCATCTCGCGGCACGCTCGAATCACGCGCACGGCGATCTCTCCCCGGTTGGCGATCAGCAGTCTCTTGAACATAAGGAGTGTGAAGTCTAAGCGAAAAAGGCAAAAGTGACACGTCACTCTTGCCTTCGTTTTTGAGTTTCAGTTTGGACTTCAACGTCAGCGGAGCGCCTGAGTAGTCGGCAGCTTTTTGACTTCGGAGTTATTAAAGAACAGGCCGTCGCGCATCACAACGTCGTCGTCGTTGCCGAGAATGCCGTCGGCTCCGGCCGACCGCAATTCGAAATTACTGAAGGGGACTCCGTTGACTCCGATCAAGCGGTCCGCGATTGCATCGGTGTAACTCTGATACTTGATGCTGCGGTCCCAGTCGTCCGCCGGAAGCGAAACGCCGGTGAGCCTTCCAAAGTCCTGCGCATTTTTTGGGAACGAGCCGAACCGGCTCTTATACTCTTCAAGCGCGCCGTAGTAGTGATACATTGCGGATTGAGTTGCGGCGACGCGGCGGGTGTGAAAGTTATCGAGCGCTTTTGGAATGTGAGCCAGCCCGTAGGTGGCTAACCCGGCGCCGGCGGCGACCGCGATGGTGAGCGTGGCGGCGGCCGTTTTGTAACCGCCGTACCATTCCGGATCGTGCTTCGCGAGGCGCACCGCGCGCCACGCCGACCAGATCACAAGCACTCCCGCAAACGCGAACCACTTCGTAGCTACCAGACCTGCACACACAACCAGGGCGAGCAGCCCCAGCGAAGTAAGCGCCGGGCCAAGCCGCTGAACCTTTAGCGGTGTTTCATCAAGCGGGGCGCCTACGAATCGAGCGCCGCACTTGCAGTTGATTGAGGAGAGTAGAGTATTTTCGCCGCAGCACGGGCAGGGCATCGCGCAGGCGCCATTAACTTTTTCAATTCCGAGTTTCGAGCTCACGGTCATCCTCTCTCACCAGAACTCAAAATCAGTTCTGAACGGAATAATCAGCTCTCACAACTTCTTCCTCGCGCGCTTCCTCACGTTTGACGCGAGCGGCCTCGACTGCCTGGCGATCGGGCTCTCTCAATTCGCGCCACGTGTGATAAACCCTGTGCACGACGGTCCAGTGCGAGAGCACTGCAAGCACCCACAGCACCTGCGGCATCTTGTGAAGGAACGGATTGCTCGCCGGTCCAATCTCTGTGATCGATCCGATTATCAGCACCACTACGCGCTCGGGCCGCTCGAGGAACCCAACCTTGCACGCTATGTCGAGCGACTCGGCGCGCGCTCGCGAGTAACTGATCATCACCGATCCGACGAGCGCGAGTCCGGTAAGCGCAACGAGCAACGTCGAATGAGCCGCGGTGTCACGCGCGTAGAACACCATAATTCCGACGTAGACGATCACGTCGGAGTATCGATCAATTACCGAATCAAAGAACGCTCCGAACCGGGTCGCTCGCCCGCGAAGGCGCGCCACCTGTCCGTCCAGCATATCAAACAGATTGGCGAGGATCATAAACATCCCCGCCGTAAAAAACCTTCCGTAACCGTACAGGACGCCGCAACCGATGTTGATGAGAAGACCTATGAAGGTCAGAGCATTCGGATTTATCCGGCTGCGAGCCAGACCGCGGACTATCGCGTCAATGACTCTTTTTCCAGCGGCCCCGATTGCTTCACTTATCATTGCAGGCGGTCCCCGCTTCGGCCACGCGCGACATCAGCGAAGCCGTAATATCGCAAACGCGCGCGCACATTGTCAACCTATACGATTAATAGCAATTAGCCCGCTTTGTTGAGCTCGGATTTGGGCTGCTCACGCGTCCGGTGAATCGTGAATGGTTGTGAGTTTGATTATCTCGAGTCGCCGCTTTCCCGCGGGTGTCGTTATCTCGACTTCATCGCCTTCGCTGCGTCCCATCAGTCCGCGGCCCACGGGCGAAGAAGTAGAAATCTTGCTCTCGGCGACGTTGGCGTCTTCGGCCATTACCAGCTTGTAGGTCAGTTCTTCGCTGTTGTCGAGATCATAAAGCAAAACAGTCGAGCCGTAGCCGACGCGATCATGCGGAAGTCTTGAAACGTCAATCATGGACAGATCGGCGAGGCGCTTGCGCAGGTTGCCGATCCGGGCGCGCACATAGTCCTGCCGGTTGCGCGCGGCGGTGTACTCGGCGTTTTCGGACAGATCCCCCATAGCAACGGCTATCTTGAGGTCTTGCGGAATCTCGGTTCGCAATTCCTGTTCGAGCTGTCGCAACTCTTCCTGTATCTTTATCTTAATTTCTTCCGACATAAAGTGATTCTGGCAACCAGTCTGAAGTTTATAGTGCAGATCGCTGGTAAACAAGAGCGCGCGGTGACTGAGCTGATTGTGCTGGCTGCGAGCCGCAATATCGCTCGTGCGCTAATTAGTTTGAGCGATAATTCGTGAACTGCATATCAATCCCGAAATCGTTCTCTTTCAGCGCCGCGATTATTCTTTGAAGCGTGTCGCGATCCTTACCCGAGACGCGGACGAAATCACCATTGATCGAAGCCTGCACACGGAGCTTCGTGTCCTTGATGAACTTGACGATCTCGCGAGCCTTCTCCATCGGAATGCCGTTTTGAAGCATGACCGTCTGGCGAACGCTGTCTTTGGCGGCCGGCTCGATCTTGCCGTAGTCGAGCGCCTTCAATGAAACCGAACGCCGAACGAGTTTCTGTTGGAGCACGTCGGTCAGCGCGCGAAGAGTGAACTCGCTTGCGGTTGCAAGCACGAGCTTGTGTTCTTTCTCGTCCAGCTCGATTGTCGAGTTGGTGCCTTTGAAATCGTATCGCTGAGTTATCTCTTTGATCGCCTGGTTAACCGCGTTCTTGACTTCGGCCATGTCGACTTTGGAAACCACGTCGAATGTGTTTTGTTGTGCCATAAGTTTGAGAAGGCTCCATATCTGCACCCCGTATGGGCGGTCCTCCGGGACGGCCCGTCGCGTAATAGCCAACTTCAGAGGAAAGGAGCGGCCACGGAGGGCCGCCCATACGAGCTATCAAATCGACGTTAATCGTCTAATCCCGCAAGCGTGACCGCAAGAAGCAACAATCGCTTGAGACCGAGATCGCGGCCGGCCGGTTCATACCATTCAGTCAGACTGTGACAGTTGCTCGAGATGCCGCCGGCGCCGATCGTGATCGCCGGTATGCCAAGCGAGATCGGTATGTTCGAATCAGTCGAAGAGCAATCCAGTCGCGGCTCGATTCCCAATACGCGCGAGCACTCGATCGCCGCGCGCACGAGCCTTGAGTCCGGCGGCGTTTCACCCGAGGGCCGGTCGCCCACCTGCCCGAACTCGAACGTCAAACTCGTGCCGCTTATCGCGCGCTGCGAGTTCTCTTCGCGCACCGCGATTTCGACCACTCGGTGAAGATACGCTTCCAGCTTTTCGATTTCGTCGTTCGATACCGAACGCACGTCGACAACCATGCTTGCTCGCTGGGGAATCGCGTTGACCGAACTCCCGCCTTCGATCACTCCTACATTATAAGAAGTGCGCGGCGAAAGAGGCGCAGCATAGGACGCGAACCGCGCGATGGCCCGTCCAAGCGCGTGAACCGGATTCACGATTCCAAAATCACCCCACGAGTGCCCGCCCGGCCCGGTGACTGTCACGCGATAGCGTCGCGAGCCGAGCGCGCGCTGCGTGATTCGCTCGAGCCCCGGTCCATCGAGCGATATGAAAGCATCGACTCCAGATTTGAACTCACCGCGAGTGAACAGGTGCCGCGCGCCTCTCAGGTTTCCCTCGCCTTCTTCGCCGACCGTGGCCGCAAAGCAGATCGTGCCTTCGGTCCTGACATCAGCGGCATCGAGGGCTCTCGCCAGTGCAATCAGGCTCACGATGCCGCACGAATTATCGCTGATCCCCGGCGCGAGAAATCGCGCGCCCTGTCGCCTGACTCGCACGTCGGTGCCTTCGGGGAAGACCGTGTCGAGGTGCGCCGAAACGACAACTCTGGGAGTAGATGAAAACCCCCGCCGTTCGGCGATCACATTCCCTTCTTCGTCGGATCGAACCTTGGCAAGCCCAAGTTCTTCGAATCGTCGCATTACGTCTCTTGCTCGAGCCTCTTCCTTGAACGGCGGCGCGGGTATTTCGCAGATGCGGACCAGCTCCGTGTCCAACTCATCGCTCATCTGATTTATGAACCCGAAAGCCAACTCGATCTGGCGGGAGCGCGCGAGGGTTGCGATGTGAAAGGTTTCGTCTGTGCCGGGCGCGTAGTTTTGCATCAAAGTTCTCGGTCAATCATCTTCATCAGGTCTTCATTGGTGAGGACTGCGTCGCTCTGCTTGGCTCGCATGAAGATTCGTTCGACGCGTTCGTTCGTGGGCTCGAATCCGTTGCGCTGGAGCCAGAAGATTACGTTCGACTTTCCGCTCATCGGCCCGATCTCAATCGTCTGTTCGCGATTCAACATTCGCGCGGGCACTCCAGAGTAGACCATATCCGCGAGCCATTCATCGCCCTTGTTGAATGCCTTGATCACGGCCGCCGCGTGTACGCCCGTAGCAGTGCGAAACGCATCGTGGCCAACCATAGGATATGAGATCGGGATCGGCACGCCGGTCGAGGTGCTAACGGCGTCACAGTAACGCGTGAGGTTCGTCAGATCGCGATCGATGTAACCCATCAGTTGAAGATTGACCATCAACTGATCCATCGGGGTGTTGCCGACTCGCTCGCCGATTCCCAACGCCGTGCCGTGCAAGCGATCAGCGCCGGCCTCGTATGCCGCTATTGCATTGATCACTCCGAGCCCGCGATCCTGATGCCCGTGCCAGTCGATCGTGACCTCGCCGGTCATTTCCATTTCTTTGATCACCGACCTGACGAAGCCGATAAGCGCGGCCACTCCTTCGGGCGTCGCGTGGCCAACAGTGTCGCAGATGCAGATTCGTTTGGCGCCGGCCTCGATCGCCGTTCGGTAAAGCGCTCGCACGGTGTCGGGATGCGCGCGAGTCGTGTCTTCGGTCACATACATCACCGACAGCCCGTGCGCGACCGCGAATTTCACTGATTCTTCGGTTGCGGTGAGCATCATCTCGAGCGACCAGCCTTCGGCGTATTGGCGAATCGGGCTCGATCCGATGAAGGTGCATGCTTCGATCGGAATGCCGACCTTCTGCGATATTTCGATGATTGGGATGATGTCAGCCTGAACCGTGCGGGCGGCGCAGTTCGGTTTGATATCGAGTTTGCAGTCTGAAATCTCCTGAGCGAGCCGCGTAACGTCGGCGACGGCGCGAGGCCCGGCCCCGGGGAGTCCGATGTCGGCGGCATCGATCCCCAGCGAATCCATCAGGTGAAGGATTTCGATTTTCTTGTCGATGGGAGGATCGATCACGGAAGGCGACTGGAGCCCATCCCGCAGGGTTTCGTCGTTGAGTTCGAGCGGCCGCCGCGCGCATTCTGATGTGCCGGCTCGATTCCAATCGTAGATCAACTCGCTTTTATCCATTGCCGCCTTGCGCTTTCGATTAGAGCAAAGCGCCGCGTTGAGCGTCAAGACAAGGCTGAGTTCGCGCTTCTAAGTGTCGAAGATTTCATAGCCTTCAGTTTGGTTGTGTCGTTTTATTATGAGAATCAGAATCGACTCTTATTCCGTTTCGATCGTTTTGCGGGGGCGACTGCGCGTCATGCGTTCGCTCAGTCCGCCTTGTTCGAGGAATGCCTTCTCGAGATGGCGAATCTGACGGTTTGCGTCCTTGGGGCCCATCCTGTCCTTTCTGTCCTCTTGTTGATCGCAATATGAATCATAAAGACGAGAAGCCGCACAATGAGGATTGAATCTGTCAGATGCGCGCCGCTTGATGGTACGATCACGTTCGCCAGTGAAAACAAAGACAAACAGTCGCTCAATTACTACCCCGGAAATCGCAATCACCACCGATCATCTGGCGTTCGCTTTGTGCGGACTCTTCCTGTTGAATCTACTGCTGCGTGTCTTTTACATTCGGTACGATTTTGTGAACGGAGATGAAGGGGTGCGCGCTTTGTCGGCCGTGCGAATGCTCGAAGGGGCGCGGCTCTATGCCGACGTCGTCACCGATAAATCGCCCGGAGCGTCGTTGTTCTATGCCGCGGTGTTTGCCATCTTCGGCCGAAGCATGAAAGCCGTTCACCTCGCTGCCATCGTCTGGAATTTTGTGACATCGGTTGTCGTCTATTTCATCGCTGCGCGCTCTTACAACAGACGACTCGCATTGTGGGCGGCGCTGTTGTTCGTCTACTTCAGCACAAACTATTTCACCCAGGACACGATGGCCGCAAACACCGAGTTGTTGATGGCCCTGCCGTATGCCGCTTCGTTCCTGGTTTTCATGATTGGTCAAACATCCCGCACGCGCCGACGCTCGGCTAAGGTCGCGCTGATTGTCGCCGGAGTGCTGACAGGTGTCGCCGCATTGTTCAAACAAGTCGGCGTCCTGAGTCTCGGGTTCTTCGCGGTCTACGAGATGTTTGAAGTTTGGAATCATCGCAAAGACGCAACCGATGGCTCGATGATCAACTCTGTGAGGCATACAGTGTTGCGACTGTCGCTGGTCGGAGTTGGATTCGCCGCGGTCATCGGCGGTTTCATTTTATGGTTGATCTCGATGGGGGCGCTCGCTGCGTTTTGGCGAAACGGAATCGTGCTGAATATGTTTTATATTGACTCGGAGCCGGCGGGTCGCTGGATCAAGTTTGGCGTCGGGCGCGGTCTGGGCTATGTGTTTTTCAATGCAACGTTGTGGACGCTCGCGGCGTGGGCGGTGTTGCACGCGATCAGAAAAGCTCGACGTAATGTTGCCTCGAACGACGACGCGACAGCAAAAGTGCGGTTCGATCTCGCAGTCGCGTTGTGGGCGGCGGTAACTCTTGTGGGCGTGATCATGAGCGGGAGGTTTTTCGGTCACTACTTCATACCGGCGCTCCCCGCATTGTCACTATTGGCCGCACGCGGCGTGAGCTTATTCGCAGAAGCGTTGAAGACTCCCGCTCGCAGCAGACGCGCGCAGTTTTCGCTTGTGATTCTCGGGCTGCTGTTCCTGACTGGATTTCTCAGGAGTCACCACCGAACGGCGGTGCTCGCTTATGAAACGGTCACCGGAACGCGCACCCGATGGAGCGCCAACTGGGGAATGACAAAGCGCGAACAGGAAGCCGAAGTTGTCGCCGCATTTGTCCGCGAAAGGATCGCGCCAGGCGAGCCGTTGTACATTTGGGGCTACGCTCACGATGTGTACTGGCGAACGGGTTGCCGTCCAGCTTCGCGTTACCTGACTCCCTATTACATCGACGGGCGATTCGCGGATGCGGAACCCGAGGCGCCAATTTCGGGAGAAAACTTCAGACGAGAAGCGGCGGCGAATCTGCTGGAAGACCTTGAGCGCGAGAAGCCTCGGTTGATATTGGATATTGGCGGCGGTTTCAAGCGGCTCGAGTATGCGGACCTCGTCGACTACGTCGACCAAAACTATCGCGACGACGGCTCGATCGGAACCGATCCTTCAAATCCTTTCAGGGTTCTGGAGCGCAAGGAAGAAAGCAGCAAGTAAGGCCGACTAACCGTCGTTCGTCAGCCTGTCTCTGATCCAGCTATCGATGAGCGGCAGCGCCTCCCGAGGAAACACGTGACCAACCGGGAAGCTCTGGAACTCGACCGACCGCGCGCGGTTTGAAAGCGTATCCTTGAAAGTCCGAGTGCGCTCGAGCGCATAAAACTCATCGGTCTCGCCGGCGACAATCAAGACATCCGTTTCGCTCACGGAGTACTTATCCTGACTCCAATCGCCGGGTATTCCTCCGCACACACCGATGACTCCGCGAATCACCCCGGGATGCGTAAACGCAAAGCGGTAGTTCAACGAAACCGACTGCGAGAACGCCAGAAGGAAAATTGCGCCGCGATCGATCTGATGTTCGGCCGCCGCTTCTTCGATCACTGCGAGCACGGTCCGGTGATGAAGCTGGATGGTCTCTTCGGCTTTGTATTGCATCATCCAGCCGAATCCGATCTTCGGTTTGGTGGGCTCGCCTTCCATTCGCACGAAGAACGCATTCGGTCCCTGCACCGAAGCGATCACATAATCATCCGAGTTGATCTTGCGGGCGAGCGCCATCATCGATTCCTTGTTTCCCTCGTAACCGTGCAGCGCGATGAGCAACGGCCTCGGGCGCTCAGCGTCCCTATCGGGCACGAAGACGTCATAGTACAAATTGATACTTTGTTCGATTTCTTTTTCGATGATCATCAGCCGCTCACTCGCTCCTTCCAGTGATTGTGGACTAATGCGATATTATCTGAGGCTATGAGCAACGCCAAACCCAGGTATGTGATCTTTGGCGCGGGGGCTATTGGATGTGTCACAGCGGGGCTACTCGATCGAGCGGGCTCGCGCGTGATTTGCGTCGCGAGACCCGCCTACGCGGAGGCGCTGATCCGCGGCATCACTCTCAAAGAAGAAAGCGCCGAGACGACGATCTACGCAGACGCGGTGACTTCCGCGCGCGAGCTGACACCGGAGAGCGACGACGTCGCGTTCATCGCAACGAAGTCTCAAGCTACGGATTCGGCGGTCAAGGAACTATTTGAGCGGTATGGCAACACGATTCCGGTTGTGTGTTTCCAAAACGGGGCGCGCAATGAAGAAGTCGCGGCTCGGATGTTTGATCGAGTTTATGCAGGACTCGTTTTCTTCGCCGCCGCGCAGCTTGAGCCGGACTTGATCACGTTCCCACCGGGTCGTGTAGTCGCGATCGGAAACTATCCTTCTGGCGTCGACGACACCGCGAGTGAGATCGCGGCGGATCTAACGCTTGCCGGATTTGATGCGATGGCATCAGCACACGTGATGTCGATGAAGTGGGGCAAGCTCGTTGCGAATCTGAATAACGCAACTACGGCGATCACCGGTTATTCGCTTGAACAAGCGATGTCGGACCTTGAGATGCGCGAGTTGATGCTCGAAGTGCGAGAAGAAGGCTTGCGCGTGCTCGAAGCAGCCGGCATCGAAGTCGAGCCGCCGCCGGGTGAGCCTTCACCGATCAGGATTCGAGCGATGACGGATAAGCTTCGCCGGCCGCCGAAGGAAAAAAGTCAGCCGGCCCGAGAAGTTATCCGAACTTATTCGTCCATGTGGCAGGACCTCACGCTGGGCCGGCGATCAGGCGAGGCTGAGTACCTCAACGGCGAGATCGTCGCGCTCAGCACGAAGCTGGGAATCAGCACTCCTTACAACACGACGCTCCTCGAGACTGTGAATCGAATGTTCAGCGAAGGCCAGCGGCCGGGAATTCATACTCCGTCAGAGCTTCACGACATCATTCGAACTCGATCGAAGCAGGCCTGACTCGAACATTCTCGCGCTGCCCGGCACGGCCTCACCCGCAAGAAAAATGCAATATTGACATTAGCCGGTTCACTGCTATAGTTGACGCCAGCAGTCAGAAGCAAAGTCGGCCCCTGATAGCTAAAAAAAGAACTTTGACAGCAGAAAGCGCGCGCGTTCGGCCGCCCCTGTCTTGCCGTTACGCGCGGTCAAGGGTGGGAAGATGGCTCAAGTCAATCGGATTGTGGCAAGCACAATGGCGTTGGCGCTTGCTTTTGTAATGACCAGTGCAATCGGTGTCGCCCAGGACAAGGCAAGGGCAACGGCTGATCAAAAGACAGCCAGGGCCGAAGCCTTCGACCCGGTAGCGTTCATCAAGAGCTTCAAACTAGGAATGAGCTACGTCGAGGTACAGGCGGCGCTTCCACGGGACGCCGAGCAGGACACGCTTGCTTATGTGCCGGGCGAGGAGTCGTTCTTGCTGGGCGTCGATCTGCCGGGCGGTGCGACGTGGAGCGCTTCGTTCAAGTTCGACACCCTGGATACTCCGGCTCGCCGGCCGGAACAATTGATCGAATTCAGTTGCAGCGCCGGGATTTCGACCCGCAGCGAATCTTTTGATGCGATCGTAGGCAAGGTGACCGCGGCGTTCGGAGAGCCCGTAGAAGTGAGCCGTTCTCAGGATCAATTTCAACAGGCCGGCTGGCGAGTAACTGGCGGATCGCTGCTGACGCTGGAGTATTCGAAGATGCCGGGTGCTGCCGCGGAAACCGTCAACATCGAGTTTGTAATCAAGAAGAATCCGCGCCGCGGTCTGCCGGATGCGAAAGCCGTGGCCTAATCCGCATTCTTACAACTCGTCCACATCCGGATCGGGCTCGCGTCCGAGATTCAGTCTTGTCATCCCCTTCTAGACGTTGGGGTTGCGACCCGTCATTTCGAGTTGCCTCTTAGCGTTTCACCGCTTCAACTCATTCAACTCAATATCCCCTTCAACCACAATATATTGTACTTTTCGATTGACACGTGTCTATTCCTAGAGTAAACTCCGAAGCCGCTGAAGAGGAAAAGAGTCATCCAAAAGTTGGGGCGCGAGTTGTGAAGGCCGGCTTCGAAAAGCTATCATAGCCCCGTCGAGCCGGTCGCGATTTGAATCATCGGTCTTAAGCAAGCATCGTTTGTTACGTGAACAGATTCACGCCTCGGTGCAGCCCGGCCCGGCAGGAAAGTCGGCAGGCTGACCTGTAATAACAACCAAAGCCAGCAGGCAAGCCGAAGCCCCAAGCAGCCCGGCAATCCAACGGGACTGGCGATGCTCTCTACCCAAGCGGCAGGGATTGCCCTTCATTGAAAATTGAGATGGTACGCTAAGGAGAATTTGGAATGTCCACCCGCTCTGTCGATGACCTCCAGGAAGCCAACCGGACTTCAGCCGACGACTCAATCTCGCCACTTGTTCCGCACGCCGATGTGCGAACGCCCATCGCCGCGGTTGAGAACAATCAGCTAACCGAACTGGGGCAAAAAATCTTCCTCGATCGTTACGCCCTCAAAGATACAACGAAGCGAACGCTTTCAACGGGCGACCTGGTCATCGTCTGCGTTGACGCCAAGACCGGTCAGCGCGAGATCGGCACTTTGACTGCCATGGACGAGACGGCAGCCGGGGGCGCGGGACGAGTCACGGTCGAGTTGCACGACGGAAGCAAGATCGAATGCCTGTCCGAGCACGTCTCGAAGCCAATCGAAACAGACGCCGAGCAGATGATGGAGCGAGTCGCACGCGGAATCGCGTCAGTAGAAGGCGAACGCGCGGACGAGTGGTATCGCAATTTCAGATGGCTTTTGAATGGATGGAAGTTCGTACCCGCGGGCCGGATCCTTGCCGCCGCAGGCACCGATCAACAGCTCACATTTTACAATTGCTACGTCGTGCCTTCGCCGAAGGACTCGCGCAGGGGAATCGTTGATACGCTTTCACAGATGATGGAGATAATGTCGCGGGGCGGCGGAGTCGGAATCAACGTCAGCAGCTTGCGGCCTCGTCATTCTTATGTGAAGGGCGTCAACGGGCGGTCTTCGGGATCGGTTTCGTGGGGCGCGTTGTATTCGTTCGTTACGGGACTGATCGAGCAGGGCGGTTCGCGTCGCGGTGCGTTGATGCTGATCCTCAATTGCTGGCATCCGGACGTGATCGAGTTCATCACGTCAAAGCGCGAGATGGGTAAGATAACGAACGCGAATATTTCAGTGGGAATCAGCGACAAGTTTATGGATGCCGTGCACGCGAATGCAGACTGGGATCTTGTTTTCGCGGACACGTCGGATCCGGATTACGCACAGTTGTGGGACGGCAATCTCGACAAGTGGCTGGCCGCGGGCAAGCGCGTAGTCGTGCACAAGACGGTCAAGGCTCGCGAGATATGGGATTCGATTATCGAGTCGGCCTGGGCCTCGGCTGAACCGGGAGTGTTCTTTATCGAGCGCGCCAACAAGGATTCGAATTCCTGGTACTACGACGCGGGTTATCTAGGTTGCACGAATCCCTGCGGCGAGCAGCCGCTGCCGGGCTTCGGCGTATGCAACCTCGGCGCGGTCAACCTTTCGAAATTCGTCAGCGATGGAGACGTAGCCTGGGACGAACTCGGACAGGCCGTTCGGTACGCGGTGCGGTTTCTCGATAACGTAATCGACGCGACTCCGTATTTCTTCGATGAGAATTACGCCCAACAAAAAGCCGAGCGCCGCGTAGGACTAAACACAATGGGGCTGGCTGAAATGCTGATCCGCCTCGGCATTCGCTACGGATCCGAGGAATCTGTGCAGTTCATTGACCGGCTGTACAAGTTCATATCGGGCGAGGCCTATCACGCTTCGGCTGAGATCGCCGCGGAAAAAGGTCCGTTCCCGATGTTCGACGCGGAGAAGTTTCTCCAGTCCGGTTATATGGAGAGGATGCCCGAAGATGTCCGCGAAGAGGTTCGGGAAAAGGGCGTGCGAAATGTTACGTTGTTGACACAGGCTCCAAACGGAACCATTGGAACGATGGTGGGCACGTCGACTGGAATCGAGCCGTTTTATTTCTGGAGCTACCTGCGTAAATCGCGGCTTGGGAAACACGAAGAGCGAGTCAAGGTGCTGGAGGAATGGCAGCAAGCCCACTCGGGCGAGCCCATCCCGGGTTATTTCGTAACCGCGATGGACCTCGCTCCCGAAGAGCACGTCAAGGTGCAGGCGGCGATCCAGCGCTGGGTCGATTCATCGATCTCGAAGACCTGTAATCTGCCGGCGTCGTATTCAGTCGAGCAGACTCGTGAAGTCTACGAGCTGCTTTATCGGCTCGGCTGCAAGGGCGGTACGATCTATCGCGACGGCTCACGCGATGTGCAGGTGCTGAACCTGAAAGAGGAAGACAAGAAGACCGCCCAAGCGGCTTCGAGGGCTGCGATGGCGGCGCCTGAGACCAGCACTCTCACCGTCGAAACACTGGAGCCCGCGAGGGAAGCCGAAGCTTCATCGAGCGAGCTGGTTCAAAGCGACGCCGGGTGGCAGCCAAAGGTTCGCCCACGCCCGTACAAGCGTCACGGCCACACTGTCAGCAAGGCGACCCCGTCGGGCACCGCGCACATAACGATGAACGAAGACGAGGAAGGTCATCCATTCGAAGTGTTCCTCGAAATCGGCAAGGCGGGTTCCGACATCAAGGCGATGGCCGAAGCGATGGGACGATTGATGTCGCTTGTGCTTCGGATGGCGTCGCCGGTTACGCCGCTCGAGCGCGTTCGCGAGATCGTCAAACAAATCAGCGGCATCGGCGGCGCGCGTTCGTACGGCTTTGGCAAGCGGCGAGTGCTTTCGCTCCCGGACGCAGTGGGGCAGGCGCTGGCGGAAAATTATTTGAATGTAAGCTCCGGTACTGAGGAGGACGGGCAAGGCGCCCAGATGGGCGTGGTGGAATCCGCGGCGGCGAGCCATAAGGAATCGAGTATGCCCTCAACGAATGTCGATCTTTGCCCGAGCTGTGGCGACTCGGCATTCGTGCGCATAGAAGGATGCCAGACCTGCTACGCCTGTGGCTATTCTGAGTGCTGATTGTCTGTTGTTCGCTCTCTCTAAGGCGAACGAGAAGCAAGCCCCCAAGCTGACTTTTCGTTCGCCTTTTTTCTTCATATCCTCCGCTTCTGGCAAGGCATAAGACGAGATGCTGGGCTAAATCGCATGGCGCCCGCCCGCCGCTCCTTCGATAACATCGATGATAGCGGAGTCCGACTGTTCGCCAGACGCACTCAATATGTTTTGAGAGAAAACCGGTCCAAGGCAGCTCTCAAAGTAATTCACGATTCGATCCGCCAGCGCATCCGAATCGCCGGCGGGAAAAAGTAAGCCGGTCACATTGTCCTCGATCGCTTCCGCAAGGCCGCCCACTTGCGACGCGATCACAGGCAATGCGTTTGACAGAGCGATTCGAGCTACTCCACTTTGACTCGCACCCACGTACGGCAGAATCAACACGTCCGCTTCTCGAAAGAAGCGCGGGACTTCTTCATTCGCAACATACCTGTTATCAATGTGCACCTTTTCTTCGATACCCCACTCCTGAATCAGCTGTCGATATTTCTCTATCGAATCGTAGAACTCGCCGATTATCTTCAGACAACAGTCCATTCTCGCCAGCACCTTTGGCATCGCCCGCAGAAGCACCTCCAGACCTTTATACTTCCGAACTTTTCCAAAGAACAGAAGCGTCCTGCCGTTGCGAAGCGTGGTGCGGCCTCCTGAAAACTCTTCGATCAGGGGTAAAGGCGACACGCTGATTTCCTTCCCGGGAAGCAAAGATAACAGCAGCTCACGGTCCCTTGCTGAGTGCGTAATCAAATGATCGGCAGCCGAGAGCGCGAACTCAATCAGCCTGCGATCCAGAAAGCTGCCTTCGTGCGGGAATACGTTGTGGCATTCAATGACGCACCGCATTCGGGCTCTTCGAAACGATCTTGCGAGCGTACCCACCAGGGGGCCGAAGAACGGTTGCCACCACTGGAACACGACGGCATTCGGTGAAAAGTCTCGCACCATTCTGTGCGCGCGCCACCATGTAAGCGGATTAAGTGGAGTGAGGAGCGGAATCGCACGGGCATCGAGCGCCAGGCCGCTCGAGTCGACCTCAGTGGTGCCCGGGAAGAGTATTCGAGGGTAGAGCTTGCGAAACGAGATGACCTGCGTTTCGTGGCCCCGCGCCGCGAGTTCCCGGCGCAGCCAATAAACATGGTGAGCAATGCCCCCTCTCAGCGGATGCGCGGGACCGATGATGCTGATTCTCATTCGGCGGTCTTGCCCCGGCCGAGTCCGATTCGCTTATCAGAGTTCGCCGTAAGATACAGATCGCTTGATTCGACGATCGAGTAATCACTCTCACGTCGATAGGAAAAAGCTATCATCTCCGCTAGGAGGCCGAATAACACCAACTGAACGCCAACGATTGCGAAAAGCGTCCCGATTATCAATATGGGTCGATTGCTCAGCCACTGATTGAAGAACACGCGCAGAACAATCAGGTACGAGTCGATGGCGACACCGATGGCCGCCAGACCGAGTCCCAGGAAGCCAAAAAAATGCAGCGGCTTGTTGGTATAGCGTGTTAACAAAATGACGGTGAGCAGACTAAAGATGCCGCCCAGCACTCTGCCCACTCCATATCGAGAGCTGCCGTAGACTCGCTCGGAATGTTCGATCTTCACTTCACCCAGCCGAAACCCACGATAGCTTGCGAGCACTGGAATGTAGCGGTGCCGTTCGCCGTACACCAGCACCTCATCCAGTACTTCCTTTCTGTAAATCTTGAAACCGCAGTTTATGTCGTGAAGTCTGACTCCGGTAAGCAAAGAGGTGGCCCGATTGTACAGCATCGAGCCTAACTTCCGTGTGAGCTTGTCGCGTCGCTGATGGCGCCAGCCAGACACCAGATCGTACCCTTCGTCGAGCCTGTCAAACATCGCCGGCATCTGCTCAGGGATGTCCTGCAGATCGGCATCCATCGTTGCGATTATGTCGTAACGCGCGGCGCGAAATCCGGCGGCCAACGCGGCTGATTTGCCGAAGTTCCGGCGAAACCGAATGTAGCGAGACGCTCGGTCGCGGGCGCTTATCTGCCTGAGCACTTGAACCGAGCCGTCATCGCTTCCGTCATCCACAAAGATGATCTCGTGCCGCGCCGCAATCTTATCAAGCACAGTCGTCAACCTGTCGTGCAATTCGTTCAGCGAGCGGCTCTCATTGAGAAGCGGTACAACAATGGAGATTTCGCGGATAGCCGGAGATGGATGTGTTTCGCCGTCCGTTTGCATAAGAAAATCTTGTTGTGATTGCGCATCTGACAGCGCTTGGATAAGATATAGCCGCTGGCGCGTTGATTACAAATTGATTTTGGCCAGTGCCGAGATCGTCAAACAAACCGCAACAAAATTGGATTCACTAATGTTCCGAGTTGTCTGCCTTTGTTGCCCCGAATAAGAGATACGGAAAGCAGATGGTGAGTGTCGCCGCGCGCAAAAGAAAAAAGGGTCCCCATCTCGCTGCTACAGTCTCCAACACTCAATCTGACGCGACATCGCGGCCCCTCTCATCCTATTTGGTGCTCGGCGTAGTGCTCGTCGTCGTAGCCCTCATCTTTGCCAACGCGCTAGTCAACGGATTTGTCTTTGACGATCACGGGCACGTCCTCGGTGACAGATCATTCCGAAGTCTTCACAACCTGCCTTCGATTCTTCTTTCGTCATATCGTCCGTTGAGAGACGTGTCTTACGCATTTGACTTCGCAATCTGGGGCGAAAAGCCCTTCGGGTTTCATTTGACCAGCTTGCTCTTTCATCTTGGCAATACGGCGCTGGTGTTTTTCCTTATGCGCCGGATCATGGATCATTTACTGGCCGCGAGCCTTGCCGCCCTGATCTTTGCAATTCACCCCGTGCAGGTGGATGCGGTAACGTACATATCGGGCAGGCGGGATGTCCTGTTCACAGTCTTTTATCTTGCGAGCGTTCTGACCTATCTAAAGTATCGTGATGCGATTGAACGACGTCCGAGGACCAGGACTCTTATTTACTTCGGATTGTTTCTCGCGTTCTGGGCGCTGAGCTTGATGTCAAAGGAAATGGCCGCGAGCTTGCCTGGTTTCATTTTCATCTGGAACTTCTGTGAGCTTTGGGACTACAACTCCGGCCGTTGGTTGCGACGATTCTGGATCGCGTTCCGAAAGGCATTCGGTCGCGATAGGTGGTTTTATCTGGCAATGTGTCTGGCAGCGCCCGCCTATGTGTGGTATCAGGTGGCAATCAAGGGCGGGTCGGAACGCGCTCGCCTGTCCGGATTCGAGTATTGGGGCGGCAGTTTTTACACGAACCTGCTTACGTCGATTCGGGTCCACGCGTGGTATCTGAAACAACTGGTCTTCCCGACTCCGATAGTTCAGTATTCGGATGCATTCGACGTGTCCACGTCAATTCTCGACTGGCGTGTGATTCTTGCAATCATAGTGGTCGGCGCAACGCTTGCCGCAGGTTTTTGGCTGTTGAACAGGGAGCGCCTTTTGGCGTTCGCTATCTTTTCCTTTTTTGTTTTGCTGCTTCCGGTGAGCCAGATCATTCCTCATCACGAACTGCTCGCCGATCACTATCTGTACCTTCCATTGATGAGCTTTGGGCTGGGAGTCGCGCTCATCGCGCGGAAGCTCTCTTCACGAAGTCTGATTGCCAGGCGCGCGGTTGTCGCGACACTCACGGTTGCCTTGATAGCTCTGGCGGTGATGACTGTGTTCCGCAACACCGTGTATAAGAATGACCTCACCCTCTGGAAGACCAACTACGAGGAAACGCCCAATTCGCTGCGTGCGGTTTCGAGCCTTGCCAGCCAGTACGCCACCAGCTACCCGGCGAAAAGTGCCGAACTTTATAAGCGATGCATCGCGCTGAACCCGTCGTACGCGGGGGCCTACATCAGCCTCGCTGCGTTGTATCAGTCAAAGGACAAGGCGCGCGAGGTTGAAGATATCGTGGAGCGGGGACTCTCGTTGCCTGATTCTCAGATCACGTTCCCCGGATATGAAAATCCAAAAAGATTTCGCTCTGAATTAACAACCGCCCTGGCGATCTCAAAGGGATTCCAGGGGTTTCCAGGCGAAGCTGAATCTCTCTTGCTCAAAGCGATAGATCTTTATCCATTCAGCCAGCAGCCGTATGCTTTGCTCGTCAGTTATTATCGAACGGCTGATCGCGAAAAGGAGCGTGGAATCCTGCTACGAGAGATTGCGATGTTTCCAAACAGCTATGACGCGCTTCAGAGTTTGTCGTTTCGGTTGATCGAGGATAAGCAGTATGAGCAGGCCCTGCCATACCTCCAGAGGATGCTGACGATGGCTCCCAATGACTTTTACGCGAATTACCAGACCGGCCAGATATACAGAACCTGGAGCGACTGCGCAAGGGCAAGCACGTTTTTAAATGCGGCTAAGCGAGCAGCATCGAATGTTGACGATGCCAAAACAATTGGCGACGCGCTTACGGGACTTCAGCAGCAATGCGGGAATTCATAAGCGAACCCCGGCCGCTCGGTTACTCGGTTAAATGATGAGTACCGTCACCGAAGAAGAAATCAAATCCATTGGCGCGGATATCCGGCTGATGTCCGGCCCGGACCCGTCACAACGTTCGTATGATCTGCCTGAAAAACCAGTGCTGACAATAGAGCCGCGCAAGTCGTGGGCGCCGCTCAACATCGGCGATCTGTGGGCGTCTCGCGAGCTGCTCTATTTTTTGATATGGCGCGATATCAAGGTGCGCTACAAACAAACGGCGCTCGGCGCCGCATGGGCAGTCATACAGCCGCTGGTCACAATGCTGATCTTCACCTATTTTTTTGGGAAGCTCGCTCGCGTTTCGACGGAAGGCATCCCCGCCCCAATATTCTATTACACTGGATTGTTGCTCTGGTCGTTCTTCTCAAACGGAGTGATAAGCGGCGCAAACAGTCTGGTCGGGAACAGCAACCTGATTACCAAGGTGTACTTCCCGAGATTGATAATACCGTCGGCGGCGGTGGGAGCAGGGTTGCTTGATTTCGCGATAGCGGCTGCTCTGCTCATACCGCTGCTGATCTATTATGGCTTTCCCGTGACCTGGAGCTATCTTTTGATCGTCCCGGTGATTCTGCTCACGACGTTGTTGGCGTTGGGCGTTGGAATTTGGTTTTCAGCGTTGAACGTCAAGTATCGTGACGTTAGGTATGCTCTGCCGTTTGTAATTCAGACCTGGATGTTCGCGTCGCCGATTATTTATCCCATGAGCCTTGTGCCCGAACAGTGGAGATGGGTCTACGCTTTGAATCCAGTGGTCGGCATCGTCGAGTCGTTTCGAAGTCTTTTTCTGAACCGGGCTGTGTCGTGGGGAGCGCTTGGCTACTCCGCGGCGTTCACCGTCATAATGCTTATTTACTCTTCCTATATGTTTCGCAGGATGGAACGGAGCTTCGCTGAAGTCATATGATCGTGACGCGAGGCGCTCTTGTTTAGAAATGAAGCCAATCATCAAAGTCGACAGCATCAGCAAGAAGTTTCGGATAACGCCCGGGGAGAAACGATCCGTGCGTTATGATACATTGCGCGAATCTCTTGTGAATGCCCTGAAATCACCGTTCACGCGAGAGCAACGAAACGGCGGTGACGACACCGTATGGGCGTTGAGAGACGTGAGCTTCGAAGTCATGCCGGGCGAAGTTATGGGCATCATAGGTCGCAACGGAGCCGGCAAGTCAACGCTTCTCAAAATCCTTTCTCGAATCATCGAGCCAACCAGCGGGCGTGTTGAGCTGTACGGACGGGTTGCGAGCCTGCTTGAAATCGGCACGGGGTTTCATCCCGATCTGAGCGGGCGCGAGAATGTGTACTTGAATGGCGCAATCCTGGGAATGCGGCATCGCGAGATCGACGAGAGATTTGACGAAATTGTTGCCTTCGCTGAAATAGAGCGATTCCTCGATACCGCCGTCAAACACTACTCGAGCGGTATGTATCTCAGGCTTGCCTTCGCCGTGGCCGCGCACCTGAATCCGGAAATCCTGATCGTTGATGAAGTGCTGGCGGTCGGCGACGCGAACTTTCAAAAGAAATGCCTCGGTAAGATGGATGACGTGACTCGGACGGGCCGAACGGTTCTGCTGGTGACTCACAGCCTGGTCACCGTTCGAGCTCATTGCCAGCGCGTAATTCTGATCGATGGCGGCTCGGTCGAAAGGACTGGCGCGGCTGATGAGGTCGTTTCCCATTACGAAGCAATGTGCAACTCCCAGGTTGGCGCTTAACTGAAGATGCCGCACAAAATCGTAACCATCATCGGCACGCGGCCCGAGGTAATAAAAATGGCGCCCGTGATCCGCGAGCTTAACGGGCGCCCGTCGGTCTTTTCTCAAACGATTGTGGCTACGGCGCAGCATCGCCAGATGCTCGATCAGGTGCTCGGCGTTTTCAAGATCGAACCGGACATCGATCTCGGGTTGATGCAACATAACCAGGACCTGGCCGAATTCGCATCGCGCTCGTTGCTCGCGGTGTCAAATCTGTATTCGGAAATTGAACCCGCGGCGGTCCTCGTCCAGGGCGACACAACCACGGTTATGACCGCGGCCCTCGCGGCGTTTTACAAAGGCATTCAGGTCGGTCACGTGGAAGCCGGGCTGAGATCGTTCAATCGACGCCAGCCGTTTCCCGAGGAAATCAATCGCCGAGTCGCGGCGTGTTTGGCCGGCATTCATTTTGCGCCGACCCCCCGCGCGCGACTGAACCTGATCAACGAGGGCGTGCCCGACGCGGATATTCACGTCACCGGAAACACAATCGTTGATGCGCTCTCGTCAATCTCACTCGCCGGCGACTTCGAAGACCCCGGGCTCGAGCGAGTAGGACGCAGAGGAAATCGCCTGATACTTGTCACTGCTCACCGGCGCGAGAACCATGGCGCCCCGCTGCGCTCCGTTTGCGGCGCTCTTAAGCGGCTCACGGAAAAGTTCTCTGATGTCGAGATTGTGTACCCGGTTCACTTGAACCCAAAAGTCAGCATGGTTGTTCGAGAGGAACTTGGCGCGGTCGAGCGAATTCATTTGGTCGACCCGGTCTCCTATCCCGATTTGTTGCTGCTGATGAACCGTTGCTACCTCATACTCACCGACTCTGGGGGGATACAGGAGGAAGCACCTTCCTTTCACAAACCGGTGCTCGTGCTTCGTGAAGTGACGGAACGTCCGGAGTTGATTGAAGCGAATGCAGGCAGGGTTGTGGGCACCCAGACCGGCGCAATAGTCGATGCGGCGTCGATACTGCTTACCGATGCCGCCGAATATGATCGAATGGCATCGGCTGAGAACCCATTCGGCGACGGCCACGCGGCCGAGCGGATAGTTGACATATTGGAACAACGGCTGGGATGATCTGGCGCGCAGAATAGTTCGACAAATTGATCCGGATCAGGAGGAGCAATGGCAGAGGTTAAAATGATGGTGATCTACCCTCGTCCCACGGACGTGGATGCCTTCGAAAAAGCTTATGTTGATGAGCACATTCCGCTGGCAATGGAGAAGATCAAAGGCTTGAGCAAATTTGCGGCGACTAAAGTGGTTGGTACTCCGGATGGCAGCACTCCGCCCTACTATCGAATCGCGGAATTGTACTTTCCGTCCATGGAAGCCTTGCAGAGATGCGCGGCTTCGGCGGGCACTCAGGAGGCGGTGGCCCACGCGTTTGCGATCTCTACCGGCGGCCCGCCTATCATTTTGGTGAGTGAAGAGGAAACAACAACTTTCTGATGGAGGTTCGCGGCGCCGCTTGGATGCGATATCCGACGCGGCGCCAATGCGCGAACAATTCTTCAATCGAGGGAAACGGATTTCACCTTGATGATATCGCCTTCGCGTTCGCCGATTATGGTCGCTCGAATGTGATCGGTCTTCCTTGTTGATTTTAGAAGGCTCAGCGCCTTCTTGTTTCCAGCCTCATCGAACTTCAAGTACGTCCCGTCTGCGGCAACGATTCCAAATCCGCCCTTTGGAATCGGTGCAAATCTCTTCATGCGTTTCTCCTCGTTGTTTTGGTTTTCGCGAGATGCTCAAGCGCCGGCCGGATGGCTGAGGATCGAGAGCATATTGCCCGAGCGTCCACCGGCCGCCGCCCGCTCGCGCGCTTCGGTCAAGCGAGCCAGCGTAAAAGCTCCAATCGCAATTTCGACATCGCGAACTGCCAGGTCAAAGAACATTCCCGTTATTGCGAGATTGATCGCGATCGCAATCAGCCACGCCATCGCCACGTAAGCGCCAATGCGCGTCCATCGCGTGAGTATCGCAAGACCCACGATCATCTCGATGATGCCCACCGCGTGCATGAACGTTTCTCCGCTGACCGGCAGCATGCGTTCAACGGTTGGACTCAAATACATCTGCCAGTTGGTGAGCAGGTTGAAAAACTTGTCGAGCCCGGCAAGAAAGGGTCCAACGCCGAGCCCAATCCTTAGCGCCCACCGCGCCGAGTTGAGTGTGTTTTCTTCGATCTTCATATTTCTCCCTCCACCAAAATAGAGTCGAGAGTCGGCGAATGGTTACAGCGGGCCAACTCGTGTAACCTTTGAGTCGCTGGCGACTCTAATGATATGAGGGCCGCAGCCGGGGTTGCCTAAGAGGTGACGATGTCCGAGTCCGCTCCCAAATTGGCGGCAGATTGCGCCGGGTTAACCGACGCGGAGGTCGTCGCGCGCGTGCTCGGCGGCGAACTTCAGATATTCGAAGTGTTGATGCGCCGCTACAACCAGCGGCTTTTTCGCGCGGCCCGCTCGATTCTCAAGACGGATGCGGAGGCCGAAGACGTTGTTCAGGACGCGTACGTACGCGCCTATCAGCACCTGAATCAGTTCGAAGGCCGCGCAAGCTTTGCGACCTGGTTGACGCGCATAGCGGTGACTGAAGCGCTTGCCAGAAAGCGCAAGGCGCAACACCTGGTGCAAGTGGAATCAATGGACACAGCGGGAGACGCCGCCATGAATGCGTTCACATCAACCGCTCCCAATCCCGAAGAGGAAGCAATGGCTCGTTCGGTCACCGCCCTTCTCGAGACCGCCGTCGATTCATTGCCAGAGGCTTATCGTTCGGTTTTCATGCTCCGAGAGATCGAGGGGCTCAACACCAATGAAGCCGCCGAGTGTCTTGGACTGAGTCGAGGAAGCCGTGAAAGTAAGGCTGCATCGCGGCCGCGCGATGTTGCGCGAGGAGATCTACAAACGCACCGGGCAGACGCAAGCGAGCGCTTTTCAATTCGCAGGAGGGCGGTGCGACGGCCTGGTTGCGCGTGTGCTCGCCCGCATACGGTCGCTTGATACACACTGAGAAACTCTCGCCTATTTGATTGACCGCAATACCGCGCTCGTCGCACAATCTCAAGCCAGCAACTCTTAACAGAAGTTCAAATCAACACCGACAGGAGCGTGTATGCTCAATCGATCCAGTTCATCCCGCGTCTTTCTTGTTATGCTGATCGCCGTCGCTTTCGCCGCGCAAACTCCGGCAACCCAGACCGCGAAGCAACCGGTTGCGAGCGGGAAGCGTTATCCGCGACTCGTTATTCGCAACGCGATGATTGTTGACGGTAACGGCACTCCGGCGTCGGGACCCAAAGACATTGTGATTACCGGCAACACGATTTCTGAGATAGTCGCGCTTGATCCGGTTGCGCTCCGTGAAGGCCGGGCGCGCAGGCCCGAAGGCGATGCGGAGATCGACGCAACCGGCAAGTACGTTCTGCCGGGTTTGATAAACGAACACGGGCACGTTCAATACGAGCGGGGCGGTATCGCGCAGCCGGTCGATTACTGTTTGAAGCTGTGGCTTGCGTGCGGCATCACCACAGTCCGCGATGTCGGGAGCGATACAAAGCAAACAATTCCATTGCGCGACAAGAGCGCGAAAGGCGAAGCCGTCGCTCCCCGACTGTTCATCTACACAATGTTTGGTTATCCACCGGCGCCGCGCAACGCGGATGAAGCGCGTGCGCGGGTGCGCGAGATCAAACTGTCGGGCGCCGACGGGATAAAGATTCTCGGAGTCGATCGGGACATAATGGGCGCGTTGCTTGATGAGGCTCATAAGCTCGGGTTGCGTGTTGCTCATCACGCCGGCGTTGAAGAGACCAACGCGTGGGACGACATCAAGTTTGGAAGCACGAGCATCGAGCATTGGTACGGGATACCAGATGCCGCAATCGACAGCGGACGTCAGAATTTTCCTTCGAGCTACAATTACGCAAACGAGGTCGATCGCTTTCGTTATGCCGGTCATCTGTGGCGTGAAGCGAATCCGGAACGCCTTACAAAGGTTCTCGAAAGCATGGTTGCGGCGAATGTCGCGTGGGTGCCGACTCTGGACATCTACGAAGCGAGCCGCGATCTTCAACGCGCGCAGACTCAGCCGTGGTTTGCCGAGTATCTTCATCCGACGCTCGAAGAATACTTCAAACCGAATCCTGCGAATCACGGATCTTACTTCATCGGCTGGTCTTCGACCGACGAAACTTTCTGGAAAGAGAACTATCAAATCTGGATGGCGGCGCTTCGCGAGTTCGACCGGCTTGGCGGAACGATCGGCGCCGGTGAAGACTCGGGCTTCATCTATCAAATGTATGGCTTCGGATTGATTCGCACGCTCGAGCTTCATCAGGAAGCGGGTTTCAATCCGCTGAAGATCATTCAGCACGCGACCGGCAACAACGCCAGGATACTCGGACAGGAAGACAAGCTCGGCCGTGTCCGCGCGGGCTGGCTTGCGGATTTGATAGTCGTCAATGGCAACCCTCTGGAGAATCTGAAAGTGCTTTATCCTACGGGCGTGGAAGAGATCAAGGACGGCAAGACGATTCACACGGGGGGCGTCGAATGGACGATCAAGGACGGGATTCCTTATCACGGCCCAACGCTGATGAAAGAAATCAAAGAGATGGTTGCAAAGGCCCGGACGGAGCGCGCAGCAAAAGCCGCGCGCCAATGAGCAGACCTCGCTTGGAGTCGCACGCTTGAAGACTAACGGTGTTATCTGGATCAGAGAGATTGTATGCTTGCATCGAGGCATCACCCGAGGAAGGAGAGAAGGAGCTATGCCAAGAAGTAAGACTAAGGCGATGCCAAAGTTCGAGTCCACAAGCGAACTTGTCGACTTCTTTGACACTCATGACCTCGGCGACTATTGGGAGAACTTACCGGAAGTGAAACTCGACATAGATATCAGGAAGAGACGACACTTGGTTGCAATCAATGAAGAGCTGATGAAGAAAGTTTCGGAGATTGCAAAGTCGAATTAGGATGCCTGCGAACCGTTAATGGAAGCAGAAACGCAGTATCGACGCGGCGACAAGATCGGCGGACGCTATGAAGTCGATAAGGTCCTCGTGGGCGGAATGGGTGAAGTTTACCTTTGTCTCGATCTCAAGTGGAACACGCCATTCGCCCTCAAGACGTTCCAAGCCCGCTATCTTCAAAACGCCAACCTCCGCGATTCGTTTGAGAGAGAAGTTGCGACCTGGGTTGCGCTCGAAAAACATCCCAACATTGTCCGATGTTTCTACATGGACCTCATCGATGATCGTCCATTCATGATTCTGGAGTGGATAGCGAGCGATGAAAGTATAGGTACAGACATGCGAAGCTGGCTCCGGAAAGGGCCTTTGGACTACCGGCTAGCACTAGGGTTTGCTCTCGACGTTTGTCGCGGGTTGAGCTACGCCGCGCAGAAAATGCCTGGGATCGTGCATCGTGATTTGAAGCCCGACAATGTGCTTATAGCACAAGGACCGATTGCCAAGATCACTGACTTCGGTCTTGCAAAGGTTTTTCAGGAGGCCAATGTTCAACTTGCGAATGGGGCGAGCGAAGCGCCTCGAGTTTATCGCACGTCGAACAAGGGAGGTACGCCTCTCTATATGGCTCCCGAGCAATGGCGAGGGGAAGAACTTGACGCGCGCACTGACATTTATGCTGTGGGTTGTATCCTGTACGAGATGCTGACCGGTCAATGGCCCTTCGCGGCGGAGCGGGTAGACGCGCTCCGCGATAAGCATCTGCACGCCCCAATTCCTAAGCTAACGAACGACGCTTCCGACTTCGGCGCCGCGAATCAAGTAATCCAACGTTGCATGGCGAAGCGGAAAGAGGAGCGATTTGGCACCGCGGATGAGTTACTGCACGATCTCTGTGTTATCTATGAACAACAATTCTCGGAGTCACCGAATTCCGTTGATATCAGCGAGGAGTTCACGGCGGTTGACCACAACAATCGGGGGCTCACCTATTCACATCTGCGGCAATACGAAGAAGCTCTTTCCGATTATACGAATGCTATTAGGCTTGACCCTACCTTTGCTGGTGCTTACTCGAATCGCGGTCTGGCGTACGAGATACTCAGGCGTTATCCGGAAGCTCTTGCGGATTTCACTCAGTCGATAACCCTCGATCCAACGTATGCGAAAGCCCACTACAACCGGGGGCACGTCTACGAAACGTTGGGGCAATACGACGATTCGCTAGTCGACTACAGCGCTGCCATTCGAATTGCACCTAGCTCCGCGGCCTCTTGGTACAACCGAGGAAACACATACCTTCACATGCAACGCTTCGAAGAAGTGTTATCCGACTTCACCCACGCCATTGAACTCGATCCTGATGACGCGCATGCTTTTAACAATCGAGGTTATGCATATGGTTGTGTTCGGCGTTATGACGAAGCTCTAGCCGACTTGAACCACGCAATAGCGATGGATTCAACTTCTCCTCATGCCTACTTTAGTCGCGGCACTACGTATGTGAATATGCAACGCTTCGACGATGCCTTGGCTGACTTCCGTCACGTAATCCAACTGGATCCCATGAATCGCGACGCCTACCGCAATGTAGGGGGTTTGCTTGCCAAGCGTGGCATGCTTAAGGAAGCTTTACCTTACTTTCAAAAAGCGGGAGATCTTGGCGACCCGCAGAGCCAGGATCTCGCCAAACAGATCAGAGACCGCGTCGGCGAGTGAGGCTCTTCTGAACTTGCTAATCCAACTCTTCTACCTCGCGAGCGTCGACTCTGCCCGTTTTGGTCAAGGAGCTTTGATTATCAGGACGGGCTCATCGAGCACCCGAGTTACTGGATGGTAGACGATCCAGACCTCCTCTTCATCTAGCGCTTGCATCACGAGCGAACGTACCTCGTGGAGGTAGCTCGTCAGTTTGGCGGAGTGGGCGGGATTCTCGACATCCAGATCAAAGTCGCAGAAAACGACATGAATATCGTCGCGAACAACATCACCTCGCGTGCTTGAAACATAGAGCCCAGTAAAGGGCGAGGTCATCGTCGACCCGCCACGCGAGTAAGCTAACTCTTCAGCTAGCCAGTCCGTAATGGCTCTGTAGTCTCCCGATTCGGTCCTGATGGGGAGGAAGATCTCAACGCGAGTTCGCTTCTCGAAGGGCACGGAGTCTCTCTTTGAATTTGGCTGCACGCTCTGGGAAAGAAGCCATTCGCTTCATCGTCTCTTCAGGCGAGTTCTCCATGGTAATTGGATGACGTCGGCGGTTGGGCTTCTCGTCCTCCTTTTCGCTCGGCTGATCAACAGTGTCTGGCTTGGTCATAGTACGCAACCTCCTGACTGACGCGAATTGTATCACGGAAGATTCTTCTTCAAGCTCACTTTCGAGACACGATCAACTGCTGAAACGCGGGCTCAAGCGCGTGAATCTCGTTCTTTGCGAATCCCGCGTTCTTGAACATTTGATCGAACTCCGCAAACGTGTAAGCGTCCCCGCTCGGCGTGCTCGCAAGCATTATCAACGGGAACCCGGCGACACCTTCGGGCGAGATTCGATCTTCGTTCGGAACAAATTCGAGCGTCGCCGCCACGCCTCCATCCTTCAACGCCGAGTGCACTTTCTTCATCAGTGATTCGTTGGTCGGTTTATCGAAATGATGAAGAAAGTTCGTCAACAGCACCACGTCATAGTCCGTTCCGAACTCAACATCAAACGCGCTGCCCGCAATCGTGTGATAGCGATCGGCCGCGCCCATTTTCACCGCGTTCTCTTTTCCGACTTCGAGCACGCTTGCCCAATCGACTGCATAAATCTCAGCGTTGGGATTTCGCGTTGCGAAGGCGAGCCCAAATAAGCCGTGGCTCGATGCGATGTCCAGGACCTTCAACTGTCCATTAGCCTCCGGATCGACGATCTGGGCGATCACCTGCGACACCGGGTACATCATCGGCGCCATCGCGCGAGCGAATGTCTGCCACATGGGATGATCGGGCTCGGTGCTGCCTTCTTCGGACATCGCCGTTCCACCTTTTCGGACGGCTTCGGCGAGCGTTTGGAACCCCGCTCTCAACTGATCCGACAGCAGGAACTCAGTCACGCTGCCCAGATAAGCAGGCGAGCGCCGGTCCAAAAACACAGCGGTATCCTGAGTCAGACTGTAGGTGTTTCCCTGTTTGCCCAGGAAACCGATCATCGTCAGATAATCGCAAAGGATTCGCACGCCTCGCTCTGAAGCTTGCGATCGCCGGGCGATCTCACTCGCGGTTCCGTTGGTCGACGCGACCGACGTGAACAGGTCGAGCTCAATTGCGGCTTTGAGAGCTTCGCTGCGATGAAATGAATTGACGGCGTCGAAGAAAAGCATCGGTGACGGTTGAGGCGCTTGTGAAGTCATTGTATGAAGTGCTCCTTGTTATGTTGAAGTGGGAGAAGTTCTAGTCTAAGCGTCGATGCGCGGTTTCGCCAACGCCCGGTAGTGAAGCAGTCTTGTGCCTAAGAATGCCACTAAGACACGAAGGCGCCAAGAATCACCAGGCCTTTCTTCGTGGAACTTCGTGTTTTCGTGGCATTGTGGCAAGACTGCTCGCTGCCGAGCAACAAACAATCGCCTCACTACCCAACGCTGGCCTAATTGTCCAGCGAACGGCGCTTGAGATTTCGCCTGAGCCGCCACATTGTTCTCGGCATTGTGAGCCACGACGAACGCGGTAACCGCGAAAGCGAATCCAGCAGCAGCCCGCGATCTGTTTGATCGAGCTTGACCTCACAACTCCACCGCATAAGCCGGGCGTTGGCTCGTGCGAGTTGCTTCTGGTCTTCATTCGAGAGCGAACCCTCGCGCGAGTGCGACGCCATGAATTCGAATAAGCCACACTCGATCAACGCCTCGCGCAGGTGATTGTTCAAGTGCCGAACGAGTTGCTGCTCGCGATCGAGCGTGCCCCCGCAAAGCAACTCCTCGACGCTTTCGATTACCGGGCAAGCTTCTTCGCAATCCGACGCGACGGGCATCGGCGCAGCGTTTCCGCCTTGAAGCGCGAATAGCATAAAACTGATTTCATAATGAGAGAACGTCGATGAATTACCAGTGTGCGAGTTCTCTTTGAGTGCGGTCATATGTCGATACCAGATTATTTCAGAGCGAATTTGTGACGGCAAGTTCGGGTAGTGGTGTATTAGCGTGTTGGCCGACAACGCAGTCCCCAGCGTCCTCAGCGTCCTCTGCGGTTTTCCTAATCAATGACGGGATTTAAGCGCAGGGACGCCGAGGACGCTGAGGAGCAGCGGGATAATCAGCGACCAACACACTAAGACCCCACTACCCAAGTTCGGCGGCCGGCCCTTAATAGAAGCGGCGCGTGGTTAGACTACACCAAAGCGGTCGCCTATAATCGAACGTCGCAATCATGGAACTCTACGTCATACGTCATGCGATCTCGGAGCCGCTCGGCAAACACAACGAATTCTCTGACGAGAAGCGCTCGCTCACGGACGCCGGCCGCGATCGAATGCGCGAGGCGGCCAAAGGATTGCGGGCTCTTGCGGTCCAATTCGATTTGTTGCTGACCAGCCCGTTCCTTCGCGCGATTCAGACCGCTGAAATAATTGCCTCGGCATTCGACGTCGGAGCCAAAGAAATTCGGCAGACAGCCAGTCTTGCGCCGGGTGCTTCAGCCGCGGCCTTATTCGCAGAGATAAAAACTCACACCGGAGTGGAATCCGTTGTGCTGGTGGGCCATCAACCTGATCTTGGCCTGCTGGTGTCGGGCATCATCGGGAGCGCGGCTCCGTCGATTCAATTGAGGAAAGGCGGCGTCTGCTGCGTGAACGTAAGCGAAACCGTCCCGGCTCTTCGAGGTGATCTCGTCTGGTTGTTGACACCAAAGCAACTGCGCCTGTTAGCGCGAGTTTGATATGCATATTCTTGGCGGCATCGTGGGACTGACCGTTGGATTCATCGTGTGGCTGACTGCGTCCCACTTTATCGCGACTTCGATGGCGTGGGTCGAAGATCGGCAGCCTTACCTGATCGGATCAACGCGGTTGAGGGTCGCGGAAGCTATTGTTTGCGGAGCTTTGTTTGTAGGTTGTCTGGGACTTGCGTTCTGGATCGCGCGAATGATCTGGACTCAATGATACAAGCTAAACGACCCGTTGCGCGCGCCATGAAGCAACTTCGCTCTGTTCGTATCCCAACTCTCGCAACACATCATCGGTATGTTGGCCCAGCGTCGGCGGAGCCAGCCGATAGCTCACCGGGGTGGTCGATAGATTCACGGGATTTCCCATCGACCTGACAAGTCCCAATAGCGGATGCTCCAACTCCACAATGAACCGGCGCGCGTGATGCTGCGGATGGGCAAGCGTATCCGCTATCGAAGCGATCGGCGCGTTGGGGATGCCGGTGTCCTTCAACTTCTCCAACCAGTAAGTTGCGTCGTGAGTCGAAAACAATTCGTCCAACACGGGCAGCAGATCATCGCGATTTCTGGTGCGGTCGGCATTTGTCGCGAAGCGCGGGTCATCTTCCAGGTGTTCGAGATCCAGCGCCGCGCAGAAGGCCCCCCACAATTTTTCGGTCCCCACTCCGACGATGATGTACTTGTCCGCCGTCTTGAAGACCTGATAAGGAACGATGTTCGGATGCGCGTTTCCCATTCGTTGCGGGGTTTCGTTGGCGTTCATTAGCGACGAAGCGAGAGTCGTCAGCCACGCAGACTGTCCCTCGAGCAACGTCATATCAAGGAACTGTCCTTGCCCCGATCGCTCGCGTGCAAGAAGCGCCGAAAGGATCCCAATGGTCGAATACATGCCCGTCGTTATGTCGGCGATCGGGATGGGATAGCGAACCGGTTCGCCGTCGGGCTCTCCAGTGACGCTCATCAAGCCGGCTTCTCCCTGCGCGATCAAATCGTAGCCGGGGCGTTCGGCGTAAGGGCCGGTCGCGCCGTACCCGCTGATCAGGCAATAGATCAAACGCGGGTTCATCGCCTCGAGCGTTTCAAAGTCGAGTCCCGCGCGCCGCCGCGATGCCGCTTTTGGAATATTGCACACAAACACGTCAGCGGTTGCGATGAGTTTGTGAAGAATCTCCTGACCCGGTGATGATTTGATATCGAGCGTCAGGCTGCGCTTGTTGCGATTGACGCTCAGAAAATAGGTTGTTTCGCCTTCGAGGAACGGAGGCCCCCAGCCTCGGCTCTGATCGCCGCTGCCGGGCGCTTCGACTTTGATGACATCTGCGCCCAGATCGCCGAGGATCATCGTGCAATACGGACCCGCGAGGGCCTGCGTCAAATCAACGACTCGAATACCCTCGAGTACATTCGTCATAATCACTCCGCGTTCAAGTCACAGCATGATGCGGGAGTGGATTGTGCTTGTCAAAAACAAAGACCACGCGGGGCGGTGGGTGAGTACAACGTGGGCCTTGCTACAAGTACGGAACTTGACGGGGTCGTTCTTGGATGATGACGTTGGCCGGTCGAAGCTGATCGGCGCGCATCGACAATGAAGCGAGCGGCGGCAACCCGCGTAGCGGGGGACAGCATATAGCCCAGGGCGAGTCCGCGAGCCCCGGGGGACATTGTGTGAGCGGCGACAAGCCCGCGTAGCGGGCGACAGCGAAACGACCTGCGGTAGACTGCCCTTCTGTCGCCGGCTACGCGGGCTCCGAATGAGGAACAATACAGTCTACCCAAGGCTCTGCGGACTTGCCCTGGGCTACACAATTTTGCCCACTGCGTGGGCGAGGCCTGAATTGACTTCGTCACAATGCTGCCGCTAGATTTCTGGCCTGATATCACACCGCTCGAAGCGTTGGAGGTTGGATGTCGATCAAGTCAGACGTTTGGATCAAGCGGATGTCCCGCGAAAACGCTCTCATCGATCCGTTTGAAGAGAGGCTCGTTCGCAGCATCGAGGATCGCCGCGTCATAAGCAGCGGGCTGTCGAGCTACGGTTACGATTGCCGATTGGCTCGCGATGAATTCAAAGTTTTTTCGCCGGTGACCGGCACCGAAATAGATCCCAAGAACTTCGATCCAAACAGCTTGCTGGATGTGCCGATTCGCCGCGCCGAAGACGGCTCGGATTACTGGCTGTTGCCCCCGCACTCATACGCGCTCGGCGTGACGATCGAGCGATTTCAGATTCCTCGCAACGTTACGGCGCTTGCGATCGGCAAGAGCACCTACGCGCGCTGCGGATTGATGGCCAACACCACGCCGCTCGAGGCCAACTGGTGCGGCCGCCTGGTTGTCGAGCTCTACAACGCGGCAAACCTGCCCGTGAGGCTCTACGCGCAGGAAGGTTTCATTCAGATTCTGTTTTTCGAGTCGGATGAACAGTGCGAGACAAGCTACAGCGACCGCGGCGGGAAGTATCAGGACCAGAAGGGGCTCACCCTGGCGAAGCTTTGAGTGACGATCGCGGCAATCAACATCCGATAGAAGCGCGCGGAGTAAGCCGGCATTGATTTGACCAGCGAGCTCCACTACCCTACCTCAAATGATCTCGGATCAATCAGCCGGCTACCTTCAATGCATCGAAGCTAACTGCGCCGAACGTTATTCGATCAATGAGCGTCTCTACACTTGTCCTGCCTGCGGCGGACTGCTCGATGTTCAATACCGGTTCGACCAGTCGACCAGCGCTGAACAATTGAAGGTGATGTTCAAACAGAGGCGCCGTGCAGACACCGAACTGGATCGCAGCGGTGTCTGGCGCTTCCGCGAGTTGCTTCCTTTTGTCGAAGATACCTCCAGAGTCATCACGCTCACGGAAGGAAACACGCCGATCTACGATGCGCCGCGCTCGGCGTCGTACGCGGGACTTGATGCGATCAGGTTTAAGCATCAGGGAATGAATCCTACCGGCTCGTTCAAGGACAACGGGATGACCACCGGCGTGACTCAAGCCGAAGCTCTAGGCGCGAAGGCTGTCGCGTGTGCCTCGACCGGGAACACGTCGGCTTCGATGTCGGCTTACGCGGCGCGAGCCGGAATGAACGCGTTTGTTTTCATACCGGCGGGCGAGGTCGCGTACGGCAAGCTCTCTCAGTCGCTCGAATACGGCGCGAAGGTCGTCGAAATAGAAGGCAACTTCGACGACGCCATGCGACTCGTTCGCGAACTGGCCGGCGAGACTGACATGTACCTGTTGAATTCGATCAATCCGTTTCGACTCGAAGGACAGAAGACGATCATCATCGAAATGATGGAGCAATGCGATTGGCAACCGCCGGATTGGATCGTGCTGCCGGGCGGCAACCTCGGCAATACTTCGGCGTTTGGGAAGGCGCTTCACGAACTGGAGGCGCTCGGCTTCATCGATCGCGTGCCGCGGCTTGCGGTGATTCAAGCGGAAGGCGCCGCGCCGTTTTACGAACTGTTCACTTCAAACGACAAGTCACGATTGAATCCGGTGACGCGGCCCGCGACGCTCGCAACCGCGATTCGAATCGGGGATCCGGTTTCCTGGAAGAAGGCGCTCAGGTCGCTGGATCGGACAAACGGCGTCGTCGAGCGAGTGAGCGAGCAGGAAATCGCCGACGCAAAGGCGATCATAGGCCGCGACGGAATAGGCTGCGAGCCCGCCTCCGCCGCGACCCTTGCCGGTGTCAAACGTCTGGTCGAATCGAATGTGATTGATCGCGCGTCAGACGTCATCGGGGTGCTCACCGGCAATCTGCTAAAAGACCCGGGCTACACGCTCGACTACCACAAAGACCAGCTCGCGCTCGACATCGACGGCGCGCATAGCGCGATCAATTCGCAGTATCCAAACCGGCCTGCTCGTGTCGCCGCCGACAAAGATGCGATCAAACGACTGCTCGCACTTTGAATGGCTCACTTCATCGCGACACCGTGAGGTCTGGCGGGGCCGGTCACAAATGCGGTATTGAAGTCGAGTCTGAATGCGGCATCCAGCACCAGATCGTTTGAAAAAACCTTCGCGACGTGGACCTTGTGATCGCCTTCGGCGTGCACCTTTCCGAAATCATCTTCGTTCAGGAAGTAGTCGGTGATCACCAATCGCTTCTCATCATCGGTCAGCGAGATGTAATGCGGCCCCGCTCCCGCGCCCAGATCCAGCACCTTCAGCACCCGTGGCTGTCGCGGATCGGCGGTGTCAAACATCACAATCTTACCCGCTCCGTTCATCGAAACGAATAAACGTTTGCCGTCGCCGGTCATGCGCATCAGTTGAGGGAACCCGCCCGGCTGAATGCTCGAGAAGTCGAACACGGATTTTGTGGTCCCGTTGTTCGTATTGATCAGGTAGAGATGACCGTCGGCCATGCCCGCGGTGTATGCGCGTTTGTGAGGATCATCGGGGATCAACTTCACATCGATCGTCCCGACTGCGCCCGGAATCTGAATCGTTCGCAGGAGCTTTCTCTGTTTGAACAACCACACGCGAATGCTTCCCCGCAAATCGAGCCCGCCAGGCACAGCGTGCAGCGTCGTCGACGGGCAAACGAAATCGCTTGTAACCATCAGATTTATTTCCGGTCTGACGGAAATGCCGTGAGGATTGAAGCCGTCGTGCGGGGGACTATCGGGATGCTCGGTCACAAGCTGCAAGTTCTTATCGAATTCGGCGACTCGGCCCGGATGTGCGCCCGCGGCCCCGCCCATCATCGTCACCAGAAACCCGCCGCCGGGCAGCGCATAGAATTCATCGGTGATCGCCGAGAGCGGAGGATCAGCGGAGGAGATGAATGAGGGCGCAGTGGGATTCGAGACGTCAAAGAAGAAGATTTCCTTTTGTCCCTTGAGCACGCTCAGCAAGCCGCCACAGGCAAGCACTCGCCCGTCGCTTGAAAGACCGACGTGATGGGGCTCGTTTCCCGAAGCGCCCATACCGGGCAACGCAACGGTGGTGACTACCTTTCCGTAATTTGGCGAGTCCTGGTCGAAGTCGATGACCGCCAGAAAATCAGGGGCGCTGCGAGCCTGGTCGCCCGCCCAAACGAATAGATGTTTTTCCTCAGCGGAATGGTCCTTTCGAGTGGCCCTTGATCTTGCCGGCTGTGGCGCCGCGGTAGCCACCAACAGAATTACGACGGTCAGCGAACTGAGAAATCTCCAAATCGACGTGCGTTTGAAACTTGATCGAATCATGTAGTGTTCCTCCTTGGGTCAATCGTCAGCAGCCTGGGTATTCCAATTAGTTAAGCGGGAACCGGCAGAGAAAACCGGCAACCAGAGAAGAATTTCTTTGAAGTATCGATCGGGCTATAATCGTCGCTACTTCTGGCCGTTCGAGGATATGAAATGCCTCCGTCCAACGAAGTAACTCAATTGCTTCTCGCCTGGAGTGAAGGCGATCAGGCGGCGCTCGAGCAGCTTGTTCCGATCGTGTACGACGAATTGCGCCGGCTGGCTAGGCGCTACATGGTTCGAGAACGCGGCGGTCATACGCTGCAGACAACGGCGCTGGTCAACGAAGTGTATCTGCGGATAGTCGATATCAAGGGCGTGCAATGGCAGAACCGAGCGCACTTCTTTGCGGTTTCGGCTCAATTGATGCGCAGGATACTGGTCGACTTCGCGCGCGCGCGGGGGTACCAGAAGCGAGGCGGCGGCGCGCGCAAGGTCTCGCTTGATGAAGCGCCGGAGATTGGTGCCGAGCGTCCGGCCGACCTGATCGCGTTGGATGATGCGCTCAATTCCCTGGCGAAAGTTGATTCGCGAAAGAGCCGCGTAGTCGAATTGAGATTCTTCGGCGGTTTGAGCGTGAACGAGACGGCACACGTTCTCGAGGTATCGCCTGACACGGTAATGCGGGACTGGAAGATGGCGAAAGTTTGGCTATTGCGCGAGATGAGCGGAGAAGCGGCGAAATGACTTCCGAACGCTGGAGCCAAATCGAGAAGCTATACCATGCGGCGGTCGAGTTGGACGCCGAGCTCAGATCTGAGTTTCTCGATCGCGCTTGCACCGGGGATGAGGAACTGCGCCGGGAAATTGATTCGCTTCTCGCTTTCGAACCTAAAGCCGGCAACTTTATCGAGTCACCCGCATTCGAACTCGCCGCAACGATGCTGGCCTCGGATCAGCCGAACACTCTTATTGGAACAACCATCGGTCCCTATCAGGTTCTTTCGTTGATTGGCGCGGGAGGCATGGGCGATGTGTACCTTGCCGAGGACGCGCGGCTCGGCCGCAAGATCGCGCTCAAGCTGCTTCCAAACCGTTTTACCGGAGAACCGGATCGACTTCGACGATTTGAACTCGAAGCCCGAGCCGCATCCGCGCTCAATCATCCGAACATTCTGACGATATTCGAAATTGGCCGCGCCGACGAAGTCCACTACATCGCGACGGAGTATATCAAGGGAGAAACCCTGCGGCAGCGAATGAAGGCAAGCCGCCTCGAGCTGGGAACGGCGCTGGACATTGGTTCTCAGATCGCAAGCGCGCTCGCTTCGGCGCACGAGGCCGGGATAGTTCATCGCGATATCAAACCGGAAAACGTGATGCTGCGGCCCGACGGCTACGTTAAGGTTCTCGATTTCGGAATCGCAAAGCTCACTGAGAAGTATCGAAGAATACTCAACACCAGCGCCCCCACGATTGACGTCAGCACTCAAACCGGAGTCGTCATTGGGACCACTCGTTATATGTCGCCCGAGCAGGCGCGGGGTCAAAAAATAGACGCTCGATCCGACCTGTTCAGTCTGGGGGTCGTCCTTTACGAAATGATCTCAAACAGTCCGCCGTTCAGCGGGGCAACCAGCGCGGACATACTGGCGGCGATTCTTGCGCACGAAGCGCCGCCGCTCGAAAGCGTGCCCGGCGATTTGAGGACGCTTGTCGCGAGGGCGCTAAAAAAAGACCGTGACGAACGCTACCAGAGCGCCGAAAAGATGCTCGCCGACTTGAGAAGCTCAATGCAAAGGCTCGCGTTTGAAAAGGAGCTGAAGCGCACGATGCAAGCCTCAGCATTAGCCCCGGCGAGTTCAGCACAGCTTGCGGGCGAACCGAGTCCCGCGCGGCGACTAAAGGGCGAGCAGAAGATTATTGATTCTCTGGCGGTGTTGCCGCTTGTGAATACCGTGGGAGATTCGAGCGTTGATTACCTCAGCGATGGAATCACCGAGAACATTATCGACTCGTTGTCCCAACTGCCGGAGCTTCGCGTGATGGCGTGGAGCACGGTTTCTCGTTACAAGAATCGCGAGGTTGATCCCCGGTTGATCGGCGAAGATCTCGGAGTAAGCGCCGTGCTCATGGGCAAACTGGTCGAGCGCGGCAATCGTCTTGTGATCAAAACCGAATTGGTCGACGCCGGCGACGGATCGCATCTGTGGAGTGAATCTTACGACTGCGAGCAGGCTTCGATTTTTGCGGTTGAGAGCCGGATATCAAAAGAGATTTCCGAGAAGCTGCTGCTCCGGTTGACCACCGAGGAACGGAGACGGCTTTCGAAGCGGTACACCCAGAACACCGAGGCGTATCACGCATATCTGAAAGGCCGCTACTTTTGGAATAAGCGCACGGACGAAGACGTCAGGCAGGGCATCGAGTGTTTCAAACAAGCTATCGAATGCGATCCGAGCTATGCCCTGGCTTATGTAGGTCTCGCCGATTCATACATCATCCTGGGGTCCTTCGGAGTTGCAACGATGCCTCCACACGAAGCGATTCCACGGGCTCGTGAGGCGGCCGCGCGCGCTCTCGAGATTGACGGCACTCTGGCTGAAGCGCACGCATCACTGGCTTACTGTCTGGCGATTTATTATTGGGACTGGCCGGGCGCCGAAAAGGAATTCAACCAAAGCTTCGAGTTCAGACCGGCATACGCAACCGCTCGGCACTGGTATGGCTTCGCTTATCTTGTCGCGCGCGGACAAATTGACGAGGCCATACGGGAAGAGAGGCGCGCGCTGGATCTCGATCCGCTTTCGCTCACGATAAGCGCGAACGTGGGTCTTCTTCTCTATCTGGCGCGCCAATACGACGAGGCCATAACACAATATCGAAAGACGCTGGAGATGGACCGGAACTTTGCATACGCACATTGGCAACTCGGGCTGGCTTATGAGCAAAAGCAAATGCACGCGGAGGCGATCAGTGAGTTCAAAGCCGCGGTCGCGCTTTTTGGAAAGAGCACTTTGCCGATCGAACTTTTAGGTCACGCTTACGCGATTTCCGGCCAGCGGCAAGAAGCGCTGAGAATACTCGAAGAGTTGAGCGCGTTGTCAGAACAACGTCATGTTTCGCCGTATCGCATTGCCGCCATCCACGCGGGTCTTGGCGACAAGAAGCAGGCATTCGAGCAACTGGAGCGCGCCTTCGATCAGCGAGATCCCTGGCTGATATGGCTTGCGCACGATCCGGTGCTTGATCCGCTTCGCCGCGACCGCCGATTCGCGAGCCTTGTGAGGCGAATCGGAGATGGCGAATCCCCGCAACCGGCGAAATCCCGCCGCGCGACTTCAACCAGGCGGCCCGCTCGCCGTGCGATCAGCTCTCTCGCGATTCTTCCCCTCGCTAATGTGTCCGATAACCCAGATATGGAATATCTCGGCGAAGGGCTCACTGAAAGCATCATCAACACGCTATCGGGGTTGCCGAAGTTGCGCGTAGTCGCGCGCAGTACGGTATTCCGCTACAAGGGAGCAGGAGTCGATCCGCAACAGGCAGCCCGCGAGCTGAATGTGCAGGCCGTGCTGACGGGCAGGGTCCATCAAACCGCCGACAGGCTGACGATAGCCGTCGAGCTGATTGACATTGCCGCCGATGCGCAAATCTGGGGTGAACGCTACAGCCGCGCTCCTTCTGACCTGTTGCAGGTGCAGCAGGAAATAGCCCGTGAAATCACCGAGAAGCTGCGGTTAAGGCTGAGCCGAAAAGAAAAGGTTCGAATCGCCAAACGCCATACCCAGGATGCCGGCGCCTATCAGTCTTATCTCAAGGGCCGCTACTTCTGGAATAAACGCAGCGTGGAATCACTCAGGAAAGGCATCGAGTACTTCACGCAGGCGATCGATCGCGATCCAGGCTTCGCGTCGGCATACGCGGGATTGTCGGACTCCTACACGTTGCTGGTCGTGCGTGAAGCGCTGGCTGCCGATGAAGGGTTCTCAAAGGCAAGGGCGGCCGCTGTGCGCGCATTGGAAATCGACGAAGCCCTGGCGGAAGCTCACGCATCGCTGGGCCATGCGCTGCTTCACAACTGGCAGTGGCAGGAGGGGGAGGCAGAACTCAAGAGAGCGATCGAATTGAACGCCGGGTATGCTTCAGCGCACCACTGGTACTCCGAACACCTGACCGCGATGGGACGCTGTGATGAAAGTATCAGAGAGTTGAAGCTGGCTGCCGGGCTCGATCCGTTATCGCTCGTAATAAGCGCGGATCTCGGACGGGCGTTCTACTTCGCCCGCGAGTACGATCTTGCGATACAGCAGGAGGGCAAGACTCTCGAGATGGATGCGGGTTTCTGGCTCTCGCATATCAATTTGGGACGATCGCATACTCAAAAGGGAATGCACGCCGAGGCTATCGTGGACCTTGAGAGGGCCTGCGAGCTTTCGTCGGCAAGTACTGAGGCAGTTGCGCTTCTGTCATTCGCTTATGCCGCCTCCGGCAAGCGCGATGGTGCGCTCAAGATGCTCGAAGCCCTCTACCAACAGGGAAAGCGCGGTCCCGTTCCGCCTTACCACTATGCCATCGCCCACACGGGACTCGGCGATACAGATCGCGCTTTCGAATGGCTCGAGCGCGCCTTCGAAAAGCACGCCGTTGACCTGTTCACCCTCAAGGTTGACCCGATGCTGGATAGCCTTCGCCCCGACCCGAGATTCGAAGCCTTGTTAGGGCGCGTAGGATTGACCCCTTCGCAAGCGAGCAGCACAGGAGAAATCACCCAGGCCCGCCGTCCGGTTCTTCGAGCCGGTCCGGCGACCATCGCGGTGCTTCCGCTGAATCCGATCAACCCCGAACATCGTGACGAATATCTGGAACTGGGTCTGGCCGACGCATTGATCACCAGGCTGAGCGACATAGTTCAAGTTGTGGTACGCCCGACAAGCTCGGTGCGAAAGTATTGCGGCCTCGAATATGACTCCGTAACGGCCGGAAAAGAGTTGGCTGTCGAATCAGTTCTGGAGGGGAGCATACAAAAGCTTGGAGACAGGATTCGAATCACCTCCCGCTTGTTGAGGGTGTCGGATGGGTGCTCGCTATGGGCTGGAAAGTTCGACGAGCCGTTCACCGACATATTCGCGGTAGAGGATTCGATATCTGAGAGAGTGGCGGCGGCGCTCGCGCTAAAGCTGACGGGCAATCAGAAGGAGCGTCTCACAAAGCGATACACTGATAACACCCGAGCCTATCACCTCTATTGGCAGGGCCGTTATCACTGGAACAAGCGGTCGGAGGAGACTCTGCTCAAGGCCATAGAGTGCTTCAATCAGGCGCTTGAACTCGATCCGAATTTCGCGCTCGCCTACGCGGGTCTCGCCGACTGCTACACCAAGCTCGGCGATGTCGGAGTCACGGCGATAATACCCCGGGAAGCATTCGCGCGCGCTCGCGATGCAGCGGTGCTGGCCCTGCAGATCGACGTCGGTCTCGCTGAGGTTCACGCGTCGCTCGGACATCTCGATATGCACCTCCTGCGTTGGAGCGACGCCGAACGCGACTTCAATCGCGCGATTGAGCTCAATCCGAACTACGCGAGCGCGCATCAGTGGTACGGATACTTCATGGCTTTTCATTGCCGCTTCGATGAGGCTTTGAACGAGATAGAAACCGCGCGCTCGCTGGACCCGTTGTCGCTTGCGATCGCCGACAGCGTGGGTGAGTTCCTGTATTTCGCGAGGCGAAATGACGAAGCAATCGCCCAGTTCCGCAAGGTGCTCGAGCTGGATCCTGACTTTCTCCCGAGCCGGATAAACCTCGGCCGCGCATATGAGCAAGCAGGAATGTTTGACGAGGCTGAGGCTCAGTTTGTCAGCGCAAGACGAGTCACCGCCGAGAGCGTCGATGCGCTTGCTGCCCTGGGCCACACCTACGCCAGATCGGCAAACACAAGCGCGGCTCTTGAGGTGCTCAGCCAGTTGTCCGACTTGTCGAAGGAGCGTTACGTCTCACCTTACGGCATAGCGTTGATACACGCGGCTCTGGGTCAACCAGACGAGGCTTTTCGATTTCTGGGACAGGCACACGATGCCTGTGTCGAGTGGATGATCTACACAAACGTGGATCCACGGCTCGATCCGCTCCGCGCGGATGCAAGGTTCGGCGCCTTGCTGGGGCTTTTGGGGTTTGCGCAAACGAAACAGCGCCGTTAACGCTTATGCCGCTCCGCCCTTTGCTTTCCCCTCCACCGGCTCCGGTGATTCGCCTTTCCAGAATTTCACCGGCGTTAGCATTGATACCTGCTTGCGGTAGTTCTCATACTTGTCGCCGAAGTTCCTTATCATGTCGCGCTCTTCGAGTTGGATCGCCACAAGTATGTAAGCCGTTGTCATACCCGCGAAAAACAGATGACCCATCGACATTCGAGGAGTGCTCCAAAACGCGATGATGAACCCGAGATAAATCGGGTGACGCACCCCGCGATAGAATCCGGGGGCCTTGAAAGACTGCGGCGGACACTCCGTCCCTCTGAGGTAGTGGATGACTTGCTTCAGCCCGAACAGCTCGAAATGGTCGATTAGAAACGTCGAGATGAGGACCGTCAGCCATCCGATCCAAAACAAACCTTGAAGTACGAGCTGGCCGGTGTGATTCTCGACTTGCCACGCAATGCGAAGCAATCCCATCGGACGCCACTGCCAAAACATCAACAGCAGCGCAGAACTGGCCATCAATACGTAAGTGCTTCGCTCGAGCGGCGGCGCGACGACCCTGGTCCACCCGCGCTTGAACCACGCGCGGGCCATCACGCTGTGCTGAATCGCGAACAGACTAAGCAGTAGCGCATCGATGATCAACCTCTGAGCAAACGGCTCGCCCGCTCCTGCTCTCGAGAGGTCGATCGACCTGGGCACGATCAAGGATTTTCCCGCGCCGTACAGATTACCCCCGCCGACAAAGCCGATGGCATACAGGAAAGTGCCAAAGAAAATCAGGTAACAAATCGCACCGTACGCGAATCCTACCACTCTCTTTAACATTTTGTTTCTCCCTATTGTTTTGAACGCTCGCCTTAGAGTCTGAGTCCTTCCCGATATGCGCCGCATTATATACGTGACTCAAGTATTGTCAAACGAGGCCACGGCTAGGTAGTGGGGTCTTAGTGTGTTGTCGCTGATTATCGCGCTGCTCCTCAGCGTCCTCGGCGTCCTCCGCGGTTAAGTCCCGGCATTGATTAGGAAAACCGCAGAGGACGCCGAGGACGCTGAGGACTGCGTTGTCGGCCAACACGCTAATACACCACTACCCACGGCTAACGTAAAAGGCCGACCGGGTTGCAGCTAGGGCGCGATGAATCGGCGATTGAGAAGCCGCCGGCTCGGTGTTAGGATCGCCCTCACCATCTTCAATCCACGAGGTCCGGGAATGAAAAGACTGCTCATCCTTGTCGCCGCGTTGTTGCTCGTCTCGCCGCTCGTCACGGTTTCGCGAGCTCAGAAAAATCAGCCGAACAACATACTCGTCATCACTCACGCAAATCTGATCGACGGCTTCTCAAACGCGCCGATAAGAAACGCGACCGTGATCGTTCGCGATGACCGGATCGAGAGTGTGGCGACGGACAAGGTTGATGTTCCTTCCGGCGCGACAGTGCTCGACTTGAAGGGGCGTTGGTTGTTGCCCGGCTTCATCGACGCGCACGCGCATCTGGCGGATCTGGGCGCGGCTCGGAGGGCGCTTGCTTCGGGAGCGACGACGGTTCGCTGCCTTGGCGTGAATCACTTCGTGGACATCGGCTTTCGCGAGCTCAATCACGCCGGCGTCCTGGACATCCCCGACGTCGTCGCGGCCGGCTATCACGTTCGTCCTCGGCCCGCCGAAGAATTCTTCGTCGACATTCCGAAGATGAAAGACTTGATGAGCGGAGTCGCCGGCGCCCAGAACGTACGCCGTTTGGTGCGCGCGATGATCGATCGCGGCGCTGATGTAATAAAGATCATGGCAACCGAACGCGCGGGCTTGCCTGACACCGATCCTCGCAAACGGGTGTTCACAGATGAGGAGCTCGCCGCCGCGGTTGATGAAGCTCGCAAGTCCGGCGTGTTGGTAGCGGCTCACGCGCACGGCGATGAGGGAGCCGCGGCGGCGGTGCGCGCGGGTGTGCGCTCGATCGAGCATGGGACTTACTTGAGCGATCAGACGCTTGAGATGATGATGGAGCGGGGCGCTTACCTTGTGCCGACCATCGCAACGGTCATGGACTTGATCGACCCGGGCGGCGATTACGATAACCCGGTGCTCTCGATTCGAGGGCGCGCGATGTTGCCCAGGATACGCGAGACCACCGCTCACGCGTTGAAGATGGGAGTAAAGATTGTCGCGGGGACCGATACCGGATACGGCCCCGCGAGCGGCCGCAGAATTCCGCACGAGATCATCGAGCTGGTGAACATCGGTATGACGCCGATGGACGCAATCAAAGCGGCGACCTCCGTAGCCGCCGCTTGCATAGGCGTCGATAAACGCACCGGCTCGATCAAGGCAGGCATGGAAGCTGACTTCATAGCAATCGAACGCGATCCGCTTTCCGATGTTACCGCGATCCAGGACGTAATCATCGTCGTCAACAACGGAAGGATCGCGGTGAATCGTCTCGGTTGGTAAACGGCCTTACTTTTTGTTGACCCGGTTGAAATGGATCAACTTGCGGTTTGTCGCGTCGCTCTCCAACTCGAAGCTCGCGTCGCCCGGCGCGTTGTGCTCGGTTAATTTGTAGATTCCCTCTTTTCCATTCGAGGCGCTTGCAGCATCGGCGCGCGCCAGAAACGCTTCCGCGGCGGCCTTATCTATCGCGCTACTGGTGGTCTTTGAGGAGCTGACCGCCTGAAGCGCGTACGACTTCAGCAGCTTCGGCCAATACGCCTGAAACAACGGGGAATTCGCGAATACGTCGGCGGAAACGATCTCGCCCCCAATCGCAACAACCGCGCCGACTATGTTCTTTCCAATCAACTTTGTATTCAGTTCCTTGTCGAACGCATCAAGCTTCGCGAGCACCTGCTTGTCTTCGAATACACGATTGAGTGTGCCCGTCGAAGAGCTGACACCGTTTTCGACTTCGGCCTTCGATACTTCCGCCCAGACTCCGCTCTGGTCTTTCTTTGCCTGCGCCTTTTCGCGAACCTTTGGTGTGGCCATGACTGTATGGGCGCTGCCAAAACCGACACCTGCTCCCGCTCCACCTCCAGCACCTCCGCCCCGGCTCTGGCCGAATGAGGAGCCTTCGTGCCATCTGCCGTGTTCGACGCAGAAGACATCGACGGGCACGGGCCTGGCCGAAGAAGTCACCAGGCAGTCGTGGCCGACGATTCGATCCTGTTTGCCGCCTACTACGATTTCACCCGCTATCAATACAAGGGTCTTGCCCGAGTTGTTGGTCACCATCAGGCGGTTCACTTCCGCCTGGTCGCTTTGTTGAGTCGGATTGATTGCCCGCGAGCGGCCGTCCGTACCGATCTCGGTGACGGTAACCTTGCCGCTTCGAAGCCCCTCATCAAGTGTGATGAACTCTTCAGTCGCGGCTGCCTGGTCTGACAGCACAGGAAAGATGGTCAGGTTGCCGTGCGTGACGGGCGCGCCAAGCCGCCACTCGGGCCTCGCGGACGGAGCGACAGTTGTGATAATAGCTCTGGGTGTCTTGCCGTCTTGGCGGGTGTCGGATCTAGCCTCGGCTATGCGGCCGGAGTAAGAACAGCCCAACGCGAACGCGCAAACTGCGGCGCCTATCAAAACTCGCAGAGGAGCTTTCATAGTGATCTCCTTGTTGTACTCGTAAGGTCGGGGCTGGAAGAATCGATCTGGCTTAAGAACGCAGCAGACGATTTCGTCTTGCAATGTTCTGGCAGGTTAGACGCCGGCGAGAGGAGTTTGTTCCTATGTTTGCGCACGGAATCGAAGCCATGCAATCGCTGCGTCGACGCCCGGACTCAAGCAGGTGGATGACGTTCCTCGTGATCGTTGCGATGCTGGGACTCCAGCCGGTCGGCGCCGGAAATCAGGATGAACCGCTAAGGCTTAGGACCGAACTCGTAGTGATCGATGCGCAGGTTCTTCACAAGAAGACTGCGCTGCCGATTGATAACCTCGCGCGCGAGGACTTCATCCTTTACGAAGACGGAGTGAAGCAGCACATCAGTCACTTCAGCCGCGATAAGCTGCCGCTGTCAGTCGTAATTCTTTTCGATGTGAGCGGAAGCATTGCGACTGATCGCCAGGCGGTTCAGCGGCTACTCGTCGGCGCGTATCAAGCGATGAAATTGCTCCGGCCGGAGGACGAGGTTGCGCTCATGCAGTTCGCCGAGAAGGCCACGCTTGTTCAGCCGTTAACTCGCGACCGCGACCTTGTCTTGAAGGCAGTTACGCGCCTGGACGGCCGAGGGCAATACGGGACTCACATCGACGAGGGAATTCTGGCCGCCGCGGAATACATGCGATCAGCGGCCAATCCGGATTCACGACGCGCCGTGATCGTTGTGACGGACGACGTGACCGTCGAGTTCAGGGATCGGTCCACAGTGACGCCGATGCATCGGTACGAGGGGCAAGCGCTGCGCGAGCTTTATGAGTCAGGCAGCGTCTTGTGCGCGTTGCTCTACGAGCCGCCCGACAGCGGATACGTCGAGCCATATTTCAAAAACGGGGTCGCGAAACACCTCGCGGAGGCAACCGCCGGGATTTCAATCAAGGTGAACCAGGAAGACATGCTCGCGAAATTGGGCGAGATGATCCGGCGGCTGCGCGCGCGCTACACGATTGGATACTCGCCTTCGAATACCGGCACAGACGGAAAGTTTCGAAAGATCAAGCTGAGCGTCACGCCCGAGGTCGAAAAGCGCGAGGGCGGTGTTGCATTGATCACGCGAAAGGGATACTACGCGAAGTGAATCGCATCAACTTGGATCAAAGACTCCTTCAATGAAGAAATGGTCTTCAGGCAGCTTACGATCGACAGCATCAACTATTCTTGTGTGGCATTCGCGTCTGTCGCTACTTGGAAGCAGGTGATCCGAAGAACGACTTTTCTGCTTCCGCATAGAGATAAAGGACAGGGCTCTTGGTACTCTCCACGATCGGAAGCATGTCCGCACGTTTTACCGGCAGACTTCGACCAGATTCGCTCGATACATCGAAGTATGAATTGTCTTTGAGAAGGAAATTGGCTTGCCAGAACCATTCGATTCGACTGCCACGGCGTAAGTCGAAGCTATTCAGAAAATCAACAAACCGTTTTATTCCCTCGTCTCTCAGCTCCTTTCTTGGAATAAGTTTGATTACGCTTCTAAGCAGAACGCATTTCTGGTGGAAGTAGTCTTCTTCGGTTTGTTCGTCCTCCTTCTTCCAGTCGTCGAGGTCCTTCAGGAATTCGTCGAGTCTTGCTCGCCAGTCGAGAGTGTCCCGTTCATCAGAAGTTAGGGGCTTGTCTCCTGTTCCGAATCGGAGCTTCTTGATTATCGTCAAGAGCGCCGAGGACTTGGCGGACTGCCAGTGCATTTGAATGCTCGCGGTCCCGTCTGCCCTTGAGGGCTTGAGGTCGTCAGCAGATATTTCCAAAATGTTCCTTTGACCTTTGAGCCTCAAGTCACTATTGAAATCGCTGATCACAGCCGACTGCATTCGTTTGGTGAGAACCAAGCCATTGTCAGCGCAACGCGCGGCGTTGAAATGGCGAACGAGATACGTGCGATAAGCTCTTAGTAGTTCATCTCGTGAAACTTCCTGTTGGTGACACTGTATTATCAAGTTCTTGATGGCTCTATCGACATCGTACAGTGTCCGAGTAAAAGAGCGGTCATCACCGGAAATTCGGCTCAAAGCGTTGCTGAAGATCTGAATGAGATCCTCGCGGCCAGCCTTGGATGTATTGAAGGCTCCTATCAACTCAAGAGCTGGCGCGATCTCGATGGGCGAAGCTAGCTGATCGATATATGATTCAATAAGCTGCAATGGTTCGTTGCGCTTGATCTCCTTCGAGGTAAAACATGTCTCCGCGATTCTCTTCAATGTGCCGAACAAATCGGAGACATCATAGACAAGCAAGTCCTCGCAGGTGAGAGGCGGTAGTTGAACTCTTGGCATCTCAGCGAACAGCTCCCTGGCCTTTTTTGTGTCGACTGCCAGCATTGCATTCAACGCACGGCATTGCAGTGATAGAGCATCGAGCTTGAGTTCGAAAGCCTGCGCGAGGAATCCCGTTCGCGTATCTGTCGGACTCGACGGCAACGCTACACGCTTAACAGCCTGTTGGGCTGAGGGGGCCAGTCTAAAAGCCTCTTCGATCAGTTCGCGCTTCCAGGCCAGATCCGCAATCTTCTTTGATTCAGCGATACGAATTAGCAAGTCGGCGGCAAATTCCGGCGGCGCGGAACGAACATTATTTATGAAAAAGACGATCTCAAGAGGTCGCTCCTGCTGCTTTGGTTCCCGGGTGACTACTTGTTGAGGCGTACCTTCGTCACTCTTTCGTTTGTGTGTCTTCTGTGTGGTCTCTATGCCGATATCTTTCGTTGTCTCGCTCGACACGTGGTCGGTGGCATAGGCGAGAATCGCATACATCGCGAGAAGAGCTGCGAGAATTCGTCCGCTACTCATGAAACATATCCCTCAACACTTCGTTGAACGCTTAGCTCTTACGATAGGTCCATTACTCTTTGGCAGCAAGGCACCTTACAATTCCGGTTTTGCCGCTTCGTCGCAAGTCTCGCACACACCTCTATCCTTTTCGGTGCTCCTTTGTTCTTTTCCCGAAATCCCAGGAAGGTGTGTCTTAAAATACCCTTCGACTTCCTCCTGAATGTCCTTTGAATATGCTCCGAACCACGTCTTGAGAATCCTCCCATCCGCAGACACCACCAGCGTTCGAGGCGTTCCCCCCTTGTACGCAATAGCAGATAGACCTACCGGATCGCTGTACACTGGAAAATCGACGTGATACTGAGAAACGTATTCCCGCAATCCGATCGAGGAAAGCGATAGACCGACAAAGCGATAGCTCTCCTTTGTACTGATGAAGAGTGCCCTTACATTGTTTAGGTTACGAACGCACCACGCACAGGTTGGCGTGAAGATGTAGATGATTGAGGGCTTATCGCCTTCAAGATGCGTTATCGTAGCTGGTTGTCCGTCGATATCTTTGGCGCGAATCGGGGGCGCTAGGTCGCCTTGGCTCAAACCGCGCAACGAAGTCAGCTCTGATTTTAGATGTACTATGGCGTAGTTGAAACTTTATCCTTGTTGCCAAGACAACATTAAGAAGTGCTGAGCACAACAATAGCGCGCTCAGTAATAATACCGATAGACTCTCTGGCTTTCTTTTTTTCAGTGGGACACGAAACACGAGTGAACCTCGGATTTTCGGTTGCCCTCGAGAACTCGTTTTCGCAGGGAACGCAGAAGTTTAGGATCCCAAGCGGCTTTGACCCCGAAGTCGATAAATCGCGATGCCAGAAAGTTCAGCCGCCCTTGGAAACACGATTTTACGATTGATTCACACAGTTAGAATTGGTTTTGCGCTAATCGTGTGTTAGTCCCAGAACCCGCCTGGACCCCCACCGCCTTCTCCCCCCGGTGGCTGCCCGGGAGCATTCAATAGTTTGGTATTACTCCATCCACTACCACACAACTGCAGTCGGGATCAAAATGTCGCAAGATCGCACAGTCAGATCAACCCGCTGGCTTGGCGTAACAAATGAAATTCCCGCGACAATCGCTAGATGCGTCACAACATCCGTTTGACCAATCCGCTTCAGCCACTGGAAGCACGGAAATATCTCCCTGCCAGATGGCATAAGTCATCGCTGTTAGAGCAAAAGCATAGACCAAGATCGCGAAAGGTTTCTTCCTCATTGGTTCCCTCCTTGAATCTTCGGTGCTTGTAAACAGGTCGACGCAATTTTTGAACGCGGATATGTGTAGCATAACAACCAAGGTTACGTCTTATCAAAAAGCCCGATAGATTCGTCAGAAATCACGCTCCTTTTGAATTGCCTTGGGTTCAGCGCCATAACCCTTCGGAAATTCCTTTGAAAACTAGCGAGGCTTCCGAAGCCGTTGTCCAGAGCTATTTCAAGCAGGCTGTAATTTCTCGCCTTCATCGCCAACATGGCCCTCGATAATCGATAGCGCGTCAGCAGTTGATGAAATGTAAAGGAAGTTGCTCGTCGACAGCATACATTTAGGTGATTCTTGCTGATGCCACTTATTCTTGCCGCCTTAATCAGATTCAGGTTCGAATCAGCATACTCTTTCGATTAGGAGCCACGCGCGTTCAAGTCGTCTCATGTAGCTCAAGCGGCTGATCAAGTTGTTGAGGGGCTGATGGAACAACTTGTCCTCGATCTCCTCCGTTGTCATAGACACCTCCTCATATCAGATAGACGAAATCTCGCAGGCTGCTCAGCGCAATTTTCAATATAAGTGGCATTAACGTCTCACTTGGCACGGAGGGATCGCCAGTGATGCAAAAAGAGGGACCCGAGATGATAGATATATGTATGAAGCGCCTACGTGATATCTACCGCTTCAGCGCTGGAGCAAGGGATCGAAAGACCATTATGCTTATCTGACCGGGCGGCATTTCCAATAATAATTCGTGAAGCCTTCCGCCTCATATAATCGCCTGAAGGTCATCTCGACTGATTGCTCGATTTTGACGTCGCCGGGATTGCGATCCGTCATCTGAAGATAAGCTCGCCCGCCGCCTTCGAAGTCTACGATGCTCATCACAGTCGGAGGATCAGGATCGGCGTTCAGATAATCGAGCGTGAAAGTGAACACCTTTGCTTGCTTGTCCGACAGTCTGACGCTTTCGAAGCTGTCTCTCGATTGGCAGCTTATGCATACGCGCTGGTGTGGGTATTGAATCTTGCCGCAGGTCAGGCATCGATACGCGTGCAGCCGGTAGATGTCGTCGCGGTTCCTCCAGATGACCGCCGCCGAAGCAGAAGGAGACTGGCGGCGCGCCGCATCGGTCTCGATCAAATCGCGGAACTTCGCGTAACGTTCATAGCTATCCAGATTCGCCTTCGATGCGAGATGCCCTTTCACTCCTCTGCGGCCCTCAATGGACTTCGCATTCTCGATCTCATCGGTGACTTCAAAGATGATCGCATCGCAACCCGAACCGTAGCCGACTACCAGCAGCTTTTCGCCCGGCCGCGCGGCTTCGAGTACAGATGAGAGCAGGAGCGGAGCCATCGCGGCTCCGGTGTTGCCGATACTCGCGAACAAGTGATCGGGAATCTGTTCGGCTTTGAGACCGAGACCCTTCGCCGTCGCCGCCAAAGTTCCGGCATCGGGCGCGTAGAAGATCGCCTTCGAGATTTGCGAGGGCCCGATCGTGCTTCGCTCGAATAGCTCGGACACGGTTTGCCTGACGACTCGTTGATAGCCTTGCGTGACCGAGAAGCGTTCTTCCCATCCGGTGACGAAGCGATCCTCTTCTCGTCGCCAAACATCGGTCATCTCATCAACGGTCGAATGACTGGCGATAAGGTTTGCGATCACTCGATCGCCGCCGATGCCAATGGCCGAAGCCGCGTCGCCAAACAATCGCTCGCCCGCGGACTTTGGCGGCGCGAGTCGAGTGTCGGCGGCGGCGATGATGATGTTCGACGCAGAGCCGGCCTTGACCGAGTCGCATGCCGCGAGAATGGCTGTGGTGGCCGATCTCAGGGAGGTCGTGTAATCCGCGGTGCGAATGTCATTGCGTAAATCAGCCGCGGTCGCGATCAATGCCGAAGCTTGTTTCTCGGCGTAAGGCGAAGTAGTGGTGGCAAACATCAAGCCGTCTATCTCGCGTCCGTCGCCTTTTGCCAGCAGATCGCGAACGGCTTCGACGGCCATGGTTATGGAGTCTTCATCGACGTTGGCAACGGCGCGTTCTCCGTCGCCGGCCCGCCCGCCCCACGCCCGCGCGATTTCTTTATGGGTGAGTCGATAGAAAGGGATGTATGCGCCGAATGATGTTATTCCAGTCATGAACTTCTCCGCTCTGGTTCAGAGTACAAGCTTTAGCTTGCTGGTTCAGAGTACAAGCTTTAGCTTGCTGGTTCAGAGTACAAGCTTTAGCTTGCTGGCACTACCTTGAACCTACACGTCCCATTTCTTTCCGTAATCTAGAATAGGATACTCTCGCCAGATATCTAATGCCTGTTGAACGCCAATACGGTCAAGGAAATCACGAGCGCTCGACCATGGCCAGTCCTGCCAGCGTTCAACGTAGCCATGATGAATCGGGTTATGATGTACGTAATTCAAGGTCACCCAAAGGTGGCGCTCTGATTTCATTGGGCGCTCGAAGCAGTTGTACCAGCATTGCCTGCCTCGAGCTCCGTCGTCTCCATTCCACTGAAAGGACGAGCGCCCGTGGAACCGGCCCAGCGCCACACGCAACTCCTTGATAGCTTCGGTCAGGACGAGGATGTGATAGTGATTCGGCAAGACACACCATGCGTAGATTGCGGAACAGAATTCACGACAGCATTGCAGAAGGGCGGCCTCACACCCGGTCATTCGTTCCGCATTCTTGCCGATGATGTGTGCGTGCTCGAAGCAAGCGGCCGAGATCAGGTAGTGATGCTCGCCCTCTAGATCCCAGTGGGGCGGGGAGTGCTTTGGGAACCCACGTACGCGACGAAGCTCCTCGGCGCGGGCGCGTTCTTCGTCGGTCATCTTTCGCCAGTCGTACATGTCGTCGTGGCTTCAAAAACTTTCAGTTTGCTGAGTTGGGAGAGCAAGCTAAAGCTTGTACTCTGAACTGAACTCTGAACTCTCAACTCCCGGGTCGCGGACGATAGATGGCGGTGTGCCGCACTTGTTGAACGATGCGAGACTTCTCGGCGACCACTAAGAGTTTCAGCACGACGAATTCATGCCCCTTGCGTTCGAAGCAGTCAGCGATTCGTCCTCTCACGGAAATTTCTTCGCCGTCGCGAGCGGCGCTCCAGTTGATCAGATCACTCGCCGCGTGAATCCACGGGCCGAGCTTGTAGTTGCGAACGAGAATCTGATTGGCGAAGCTTAGCAAAGTGAACGGATGCGCGATTGCTTCGTCGCTTCGATAGATCGGCAGGCGCTCATCCAGGTTCTCCAGAGTGGCCGCGTCTGGAGCGGTGATCGTTTCGATCAATGATCCAATCGCCGCTCCAGGGGCCAGCAGCTCGCGCGAGGGAACCGGCCGGGCCTCCGCGGGCGTCAACGGGTGTTCCGGATAGTCTTCTAATCTCGGCTCACCAAGCCACGCCGATCGATCATTCACCGTGGCCAGAGCGGTCGCGCACCCTATCCCGTCTTCGCGGGATGCTGTAATGGCAAGGTTGACCGGATCGGCGCTCTCATTTACTTCGGCTCGGACGAACACTTCCTCGCCGTCGTAGAAGGGCTGATGAAACTTGACCTGCATCGAGCCGCGTTCGAGCCAATCCAAACCAAAACGTTCGACTATCGGAACCGTCATGTAGGAGTACACGGTTACGCCCGGAACCAGACCGCCACCAAAGCCGTAGCTCGCCGCCGTAGCGTCGTCGTGAATTTTGTTTTCCGATTCGACCGCGGTATTGCGTGCGCGCACTCGGTAGGTTAATGCCATACGTATGAATATCAGAACACGAAGGATCCGGACGCCAGCGACGACACTCCTTCTCACCCTGGCAGTCGCGTGTCTTCGTGTTTTATCTCACTGGTAATACCTGACGAGCCACTCGGCCACGAGCGCGGGTTTGGCGCCGCCTTCGATTTCGCAGGTGACCGACCATGTGAGTTGCACGCCGCCCGCCACGTCTTCGACCTGTTGAAGCGTGAACCTCGCGCGCACTCGCGAGCCTGCGGGCACCGGCGAAACAAAACGCAGCCGATTCAGACCGTAGTTGATGCCCATCTTGAAATCGCCCTCGACCTTGAAGGCTTGGGCGGCGAGATGTGGCAACAGCGACAAGGTCAGGAACCCGTGAGCGATCGTCGAATGAAACGGCGAGTCGGTCTTAGCTCGCTCGACGTCGATGTGAATCCATTGATGGTCTTCGGTCGCATCAGCAAACTCGTTGATTCGCGATTGCGTTATTTCGAACCAGTCGCTCAATGAGACCTCCTGACCGATAAGACTCTTGAGCTCTTCGATACCTTCTATGATCCTCTGTGACATTCGCTCACCTCTCCAAAGGTCCTGTGTCCGCCGATTCCTAGACCGCGTGAGTCGTCTTCAGGGCGGCGATCTCCGCGGCACTATATCCAATTTCAGCTAGAACTTCGGCTGTATGCTCGCCAAGCTGCGGCGCGCGGCGAATTGAAATGGCGGGAGTCTCACTCAAGCGCACCGGCGTGCTTGCGACCGGTACAGCCTTAGTCGCACCGGGATGCTCAACCTCTTCAAGCAACCCTCGGGCGTTCACCTGAGGATCGGCGAGCACTTCGTCCAAATTGTAACAAGGGCCGCACGGGACTCGGCTTGCTTCAAGCTCCGCGATCGCCTGCTCGCGCGTGCGTTTGGCACACCATTCTGACATCGCCTGGTTTATTACCGAGGCGTTGTTGCCGCGTGAAAGGTCATCAGAAAGTCTCGGGTCGTCGATGAGGTCTTCTCTTCCAATTGTTCGGGCCCAGCGCTTGAACATCGGGCCGCCGATTGTGGGCACGATGATCCAGCCGCCGTCGCCGGTCTGATAAGCGTCGCTTGGCGCGGCGTAGTAGCCGGTGTTTCCCAATTGCTCGCGGCGAATCCCCATCGTCTTCAGCTCGGCAAGAAGCGGAGTCATGAAAGTCACGCCCGTTGCGATCAGCGACACATCGATCAACTGGCCGCGTCCGGTTGCTTGCCGATGATACAGCGCCGCCATCGCGCCAAACGCGCCGTGTAACGCAGTCCCGTAATCCACCCACGACACGATCGAGCGAACGGGTGGACCCGGAAATCCTGTCAGGCTCATCGCCCCGCTCATCGCCTGCGCCACACCATCGAAGCCGACGCGATCTGCATACGGACCATCGGGACCGAACGCCGAAGCCATCACCAGAATGATGTCTGCTTTCACCTCGCGCAGGGAATCGTAATCGAGACGCAATTTCTTCAATATGTTCAATGGAAGATTCGCTACCACGATATCGGCGCTGCGGATGAGGCGGGTGATTACATCGGATGCCTGTGGATGGCTGAGGTCGAGAGTGATGCCGCGCTTGTTGCGATTGCAGTTCAGGAAGAGTCCGCCCTCGCCGCTTTCGGTGACCGGACCGAGTTTGCGATCCTCGCCGCCTTCGCGGCGCTCGACTCGAATAACATCGGCGCCTAAGTCGGCCAGCAGCATCGCGCAATAAGGCCCGGCAATGAAGCGGCCAAAATCGACGACTCGAATTCCTTCAAGAGGCCCGGGCATACCGCTCGGCATCGTACCTTGTTTCGCCGAGTGACGCCAAGCTCCGGTAGTGCGGTCTTAGGTGTTGGTCGGTGATTATCGCGCTGCTCCTCAGCGTCCTCGTCGTCCTCTGCGGTTAAATCCCGACATTGATTAGGAAAAACCGCAGAGGGACGCCGAGTACGCTGAGGACTGCGTTGTCGGCCAACGCGCTAGTACACCACTACCCAAGCTCCGCAATGCTCGCCGTTGCTCGTGCGCGGGCGCTGCTCTAGAGTGGAGTCGATGAGCGAGAATCTCACACCACATGAGTTGTCGCTTCAAACGCGAGCCGCGAATCTCGACCGAATGCGCGGCGAGGTGTTTGACGTCGCGGTTATCGGCGGCGGGATCACCGGCGCGGGCGTCGCGCTCGATGCTGCATCACGAGGACTCTCTGTCGCGCTTATCGAGAAACGCGACTTCGCCAGCGGAACAAGCTCGCGTTCATCAAAGCTGATTCACGGCGGGCTGCGCTATCTCGAGCAATTCCATTTTGGACTCGTGCGTGAATCGCTTCACGAACGCGCCGTGCTTTCGCGAATGGCGCCCCACCTCAGTAGACCTTTGGAGTTTCTCGTTCCGATCTATTCAACAGCGGCGAGATCTCCGCTGGGGGCCAATAAGTTGAAGCTTCGGGCGGGCCTATGGCTTTATGATCTGCTGGCCGGCCGCCAGAATGTCGCGCGGCACCGATGGTTGTCGCGCGAGGGCGCGCTCAAGCTTGCGCCGGCGCTTGAGCCCGCGGGGCTTCGAGGCGCGTTCGTGTATTACGATTGCCTGACCGACGATGCGCGATTGGTGATCGAAGTTATCAAGGCGGCGGCAGCTCACGGAGCGGTGATAGCGAACTACGCCGCCGCGCGTGGACTGCGCAAGAAGGACGATGACCGGTCCATCGTTCAAATAGAAGATGTTTTCAATGGGAGTCGGTTCGAATTGCGCGCGAGCGTCGTTGTGAATGCGGGCGGCGTTTGGTCGGATGAAGTGTCGCGGTTGTCCGATGCAAATTCGCCAGGAAAGCTTCGGCCATCGAAAGGGATTCACGTGGTGACGCCCGCGGAGAAGTTAGGGAATCACACCGCGGTGCTCATCCCGTCGGTGGGCGAGCAGCGGTTTCTTTTTGTGATTCCGTGGCACGGCCGCACGGTAATCGGCACAACCGACACGGACTACGAAGGCGATCTGGATGAACCAATCGCCCAACCTGATGAAGTTAACCGCGTCATCCAATCATCGGCGCGCGCTTTTCCTGCGGCGAAGCTTTCGAGCGAAGATGTGATCAGCACCTTCGCCGGCCTCAGACCGCTGGTCCGAGCCGACCATAAGCAATCCACAAAAGAGCTCTCGCGCAAAGAAGAAATCTTCGAAACCGAACCAGGTTTGATCACGATCACGGGCGGAAAACTGACTACATGGCGTCGAATGGCAGAGCGGGTAGTCGACCTCATCTCGAAGCGATTCGAGCGAAACGGACGTCGTAGCGCACTGCATCCGAGCGTGACAAATCGGATTCGCCTGGCCGGCGGATCGATTGACAACGACTCGGCGCGAACAGCAGCGGAGTTCGATGTAAGCGCGTCGACAGTCGAGCACTTGATGAATACCTACGGCGGCAACTATCGTGTCGTACTCGACATCACTCGCGAGTCGGAAGAGATGAAAGAGACTTTAGTTCGAGGCTTGCCGCATATCGAGGCCGAAGTAGTCTACGCCGCTCGATACGAGATGACCGCAACTGTCGAAGATGTTCTTGCGCGGCGAACTCGCATCACTCTGCTTGCAAGCGATCACGGCCGTTCATGCTGTAAGCGCGTCGCAACGTTGATTGGCGACGAACTTGGTTGGCCGCACACGGAAATTGAATCTGCCATAAGAGACTTCAACGACAAAACTCAATTATGCTGAGCACACCCTTTCTGGAAGAACATCATCGCGTACTCGCCGAGCGAGCGGCTCGATTCGCCCGGGGTCATGTTCGTGATGCCGGCTCGAACGAAGACGAAGAGAGCGAGTCGCGAAGACTGGTTGCCACGCTTGGGAGCGAAGGGTTGCTGGCCTCGACCGTGCCCGAATCGGCCGGCGGCGGCGGCAACTCACTCGACGTGCGAGCGCTGTGCATCGTGCGCGAGCAGCTCTCTTACGAATCATCGCTGGCTGATCTGATGTTTGCGATGCAGGGCCTTGGCAGCTTTCCGGTGACGCTTGCGGGAGCAAATGATCTCAAGCGCAAACTTCTTCCTCGAGTAAAATCCGGCGAGGCGATTGCGGCATTCGCGATAACCGAACCCGAAGCCGGGTCCGACGTGTCGGCGATTCAAACCACCGCCAGACGCGACGGCGCTGAGTACATCATCGACGGCGTAAAGACTTTTATTTCCAACGCCGGTCTCGCTGATTTCTACACGGTGTTTGCAAAGACTGACAGCGAGAAAGGAAGCAAAGGAATTTCGGCCTTTGTGGTGGAGAAGAACAATCCCGGTCTTTCTATCGAAGAGAAGATCGAACTGATTGCCCCTCATCCCATTGGCCGTATTCGCTTCGACGGCTGCCGGGTTCCCGATTCGAGCCTGCTCGGCGAGGAAGGCCAGGGGTTTCGTATCGCGATGACCACGCTCGACACCTTTCGCCCGACTGTCGGCGCCGCGGCCGCGGGACTCGCAAGGCGCGCGCTGGATGAAGCAGTCAATTATGCAAAGCGTCGAGTCCAATTCGGCAAACCAATTAGCGAGTATCAGTCGATTCAGATCAAGCTCGCGGATATGGCAACCGAGCTTGATGCGGCCCGGTTGCTGGTCTATCGCGCGGCGTGGAAGAAAGACACCGGCGCAGACCGGGTGACGATCGAAGCAGCAATGGCAAAACTCTACGCGACCGAAGCGGCCGGTCGAATAATCGACGCGGCGGTACAGATTCACGGCGGCACGGGCGTCGTTCGCGGTTCGGTCGTCGAGCGCCTTTATCGCGAGGTGCGCGCGTTGCGAATCTACGAAGGCACTTCCGAGATTCAGAAGCTGATCATCGCAGGCCAATTGCTCAGGTGAAAGATTCTCCCTCCTTCAAGATTCCGCATATAACTTTTTATTGACACTCATCAGTGGCGGGCTTATACTGCCACGCTGACTTTGAAAGTCATTTTCAAAATAATCATCCCTGCTGGAAGGTACGGAGGGCATAATGGAACGGTACAGCGTTACTTATCGAAGGGTCGCCTATAAGCGATTGGGTGTTGCGACGAGGAGTCTCAAACAGATTGCGGCGTTGCTGGTCGTCTCGCTATTGGGGCTAGATTCAGCGGCTTATTCCCAGAACCGCGATGACGCGCGCGCCAACAAAGCGCCCGACGCTTCATCGACTGACGTCGAGCGACTTCGCGCGGAAGTCGAGCAGCTTCGAATTGAGATCGCGCGGTTGAAATCTCTCGTCGAAACAACAGCCGCGGACCGGGTGTCGAACGCGAAAGAGCCGAGCGCGCAGGCTGCACCAACGGAGATTCCTGCGAATCAAACATCTCCGGCGAAGACTCCGTCGAAAGGCTCGCCGCAATCAACATCGGCCACTGAGAATTCAAGATTGGCTTTGACCTCGAAGGCGCAAGGCGGTGATCTGTCGGGCGCTGGGAATCTCATGCGAAGCGATCGCATCACGATCGGCGGCTACGGTGACTTTCAGTTTCGCCAGTCCTCGATAAGCGAGCGCGCGGACGGCGGCGGCACTCCCACGTTTCAAAACACGCGGCTGGTTTTAGGTATCGCCGCGGTGCTCGCTGAAAAACAGAACATCGTTTTCAATTCAGAGATCGAATATGAGTTCGGGTCTCACGAAATCGACATCGAACAGGCCTACATCGAATGGCGTATGCGGCCGGAGTTTGCGTTTCGCGGCGGCATCATTGTGCCGTCGATCGGGCGATTCAACACCTATCACGACTCGTATCTGAACCTGACCACGATCAGGCCGCTGATCAATCAGTTCATTATTCCGACGGCTTACCGTGACGCGGGCATGGGGGTGCGCGGCAGGCTTAACCTGCCTCATCGGATGAAGCTCACGTATGAGGCAAATGTGCTAAACGGCCTGCGCGGCACAAATGATGATGATGAGCCGACGCCATTCTCGCGATTGCTCGGGCAAGCTTCAGCGGCGGAGCCGGGACAATTCGCTTTTCAGGCGCAGAACCGGCGCAAGGCCGTCGCTGGCCGCATCGGACTCTCGCCAACCCCCGGCCTGGAAATCGGCGCTTCGGTCTACAACGGAATCTTCAACACCATTGGCGAGCCTCGGCAATCGGCGACGATCTTGTTTTTCGACGCGTCCTATCATCGCGGAGAGCTCGCGATTAACGGCGAATACGGCCGCTCGAACATAGTCGGTGGGATACCTCGTAAGAGCCCGGCGCCACCGGCGTTGGATCCGAATGATCCGGACAGTATTGCGGCGCTTGCCCGGTTTGTCGCCGGGCGCTCGCCGGGTCAGGACGGATTCTACGTTGAAGCAACACGGAAGTTTTCGCCGCGAATATTCGGTGAACGCTTCGATGAAGGCGGATACATCGCGCCGGTCATTCGATTTGAAGTCGTGCGACTTGACCGCACGATTCCTGATTTCTACTTGAACCGCTCGCGAACCACCGTCGGCTTGAACCTTGCTCCTTCTTCCACTGTGATCTTCAAGCTCGGTTATCTGCTCAATAACGCTTTCGGGAAGGTCCCAAAGGTACCAGCAGGCGTCGGCGAGGCGTTGTTCGGCGTGAGCCCGCTTCCGCACCGGGACTATGGAAAAAATGGATTCACAGGCTCGATCGCTTATGTGTTCTAAGCTCCCGAAGCCGTCCAGGAAGGCGAGGCTGATCTTCGCGATGGCTTACATAGCCGCAGCTGCGGTAGTCGCGTTCGCAAAGCCGGCCTTCATGGATCGCTACAACAACGATCCATACTCGAAGGCCGAGCTTCGCGGCAAGTGTACGATCTGCCACATCGGTAAGGGAGGCGCCGAGCGCAACGAGTTTGGCGAGGCCTTTGAAGACGGCGGGTATCGAATCACGCCGAAGCTGCGCGCGAAGTTTCCGGAATTGTTCGAAGCGACACCGCGCCGAGACACTGACCCGAAGCGCGGGGGCAATTAGAACGGAGATTTTGAGGGAATTTCACCGCTGATCTACGCTGCTGTTTGGCTCGCGGATTCTCGCAGATCGGCGGTGAATTCATCCGCTGAGTGCCAGGCTCCAATTACACAAGCCCGAACCGTCTACTGTCTTGCTAGTGCGCGGGGCAAGTGTATAATCGGGTCCAAGGTTGGTCCGCATGGAACGAGAGGAACACAAAATATTCTACGAGCACCTGAAGAGCGCGGGCTTGAAACGCACTACTCAACGCGATCTGATCCTCGCTGTGTTTCTGGATACCGAAGGCCACGTCTCGAGCGAGGACCTGTATTCAATCATAAAAGCCAAAGACCCTACCGTCGGGTTCACAACCGTGTATCGCACGTTGAAGCTGTTGAAGGAGTGCGGTCTTGCCCGTGAACTGGAATTCCACGATGGCCGAATGCTGTATGAGCACCATTACAAGCACACGCATCACGATCATTTGATCTGCACAGCCTGCGGCGCGTTGATCGAGTTTTACAGCGAAGAGATCGAGCGCTTGCAGGATGAGATCACCCGCCGTTACCGGTTCAAGCCGCTTCACCACAGCCATCGCGTGTTTGGAGTATGCGCCGATTGCCAGAAGGCGAAGAAAGCCGCCACCGCCAAGGGCGCTTCAACGAAGTAAAGCACATCGAAAGCCCGTCAGGTTGCTGCCAGGTCCCGACGACTTCTATCATCAACTATCGTGAATATGCTCACGCCGTTGTTCAAGAAGACGATGCCTGGAGTTCGATTGGACAGGCCTCTCGTGATTGCGCATCGCGGGGCTTCGGGGCTCGCGCCTGAAAACACGATCGCTGCATTTCGGCTTGCGACCCGGCTTGGCGCCGATGGAGTTGAGTTGGATGTTCACCTATCGGCCGAGGGCGTCCCGATTGTTATTCACGATAAGCGCGTGAATCGCACGACGAATTCGGGAGGCGCTGTGTCGCGCTGCACGGTGCAGGAGCTTCAGACCCTGGATGCAGGCACGTGGTTTGAGCGGCGGCTTGCAAGGCGGCCTCGCACTCGCGCGATGGCGCGCCGGCTGACACCTTCGAGCTTCTCAGGCGAACCGCTCCCGACTCTCGAAGACGCTCTCGCGTTCTTTGAGTCAGCCGCGCTCGAGCGAATTTACATCGAGCTGAAAGGCAGCGTCGCGAGCCGCGAGCTTTTGCTTGACCGCGTGTTGTCGCTGGTGCGTCGAAGCCGGGTTCATCGCACGGTAACTCTGTTATCATTCGACCACGCGATCATTCGGCGCGCTAAGGAGATCGACGGCGCGATTCGCACGGCAGCTACGTTTCCAGCTAGAGGGCGGCGATTGGTTTCGACTCGGTCCATTGTTCGCGTCGCCGAAGATGCCCGCGTCGATGAAGTCGCGCTGCATTTCGGACTGGTCACCAGACGAAGGGTTGACGCCTTGCACGAGCGCGGTATTGCGGTTTCAGTTTGGACCGTCAATAGTAAGCTGGCGATGCGCCGCGTTACGGCGTGCGGAGTCGATTCGATCATGACAAACTTCCCGAATCGCCTGCGTGAAGTGCTTGAGGGTCCGCCACACCGACGGGCGAAAGGATTTCGAAAGCGCCTGGGCGGTCGCGGATGAACACGATGAGCAGCGCATCAATAATCGAAAAGGGTGATGAGAAGCAAACGCACGCGGGCCGCGACGCCTTTCCGCCCGCCTTGCCCGTCGAATTGCACCGGTTCGTTTCGCGTCCTCAATTCACTGTGCGGCACACCCTCTCCTCGAAATGCGAGTTCGAAACTCATTCTCATTCGGCTTTCGTGGTGAGTGCTTTGCTCGCTGGGCGCATGAGCGGTGCGATCGGCAAGGGGCAATTCGAGTTGTCGGCGGGCGAGGTCGCGTTGACGGGTGTCGGACAGGATCACTCGGCGACCGGCTCCGAGGTCGAGTTTGTTTCGATCGGAGTGAGCGCGGTGCTTGTGAATGAATTGGTTTCGGAGATCGGACTCGTGCGAACGGCGGATATAGTGTTTCGCGCGAGTGTTGTGACGGACGAGGCTATTATCCGGCTTGCACGTGAGATTGCGACTGAGATTTCCGGCGAACAGTTTGGGCGCGCGGCGATGCTTGAGGCCCAGGTGCGGCAGCTTGTGATTCATCTTTTGCGGAATCATTTGACCGTGCGCAAGTCTGATCAGATCGAGTTATCGCGCGCCGGACTGGTGGATCGGCGGCTGCGCCGGGCGATCGAGTTCATGCACGACAACTTCGGGCGCGAGCTTGCGGTCGAAGAGATCGCCTCGGCTGCATATCTTTCGGAATACCATTTCGCGCGGCTGTTCAAGCAGATCACCGGAGTGACGCCTCACGTCTATCTTGCTAACGTAAGATTGGAGCGCGCGCGAAAGCTGTTGGCAGAGACGGCGCTTCCGATAAGCGAGATCGCGGCAATGGTTGGATATCAGAGTCAGAGTCACTTCACGAAGATGTTCAAGTCGGTAACTGGAGTCACTCCGCGAGTCTATCGAGAAGCGGCGAAGTAATGCGGAGCGATTGTCTTGCGATCCACGCCGGTACGTCCTGAAAATCCGAACTCCATTGAGGTAGAAGCAGGTATGACGAAGTTTGAAATAGCCGCCGCTCTTCTGGAGATCAGTTCACTGCTGAGACTCAAAGAGAAGGAGCCGTTTCGCGCGAAGGCTTACGCGCGAGCCGCCCAGGCCCTGGCCGAAGCCGGGGCGAACTTTCCCGAGCTTTTGAAACAGGGTCGATTGACTGAGATCAAAGGCATAGGAACGTCGCTGGCGGGTGTCATTAGCGAGCTTCACACAACGGGTCGCGCCGCGTTACTTGAGAACCTTAGAGCAGAATTCCCGCGGGGCCTGGTGGCGTTGTCAAAGATTGGCGGACTCACAAAAGAAAAGATCCGTACGTTGAACGCCGCACTGGGCATCAGCACTCTCGACGAATTGAAGGCGGCGCTCGAGGCGGGGAAGATCCGCGAGCTTGCCGGCTTCGGCATAAAGAGCGAAGCGGCGCTGCGAGATCAGATCGCAAAGTTCGAGCAACCGGACGAAAGCATACTGCTCATAGACGCATTGCGAGCCGGGGAAAGATTGCTTGAGTTCATGCGAACGCTTGAAGGCGTCGAGCGTGTGGACCTCGCCGGATCAGCGCGACGCTGGAATGAAACCGTGTCGACGATTCGCGTCACTGCTTTGGCCTCGAGTAATCACGCGGCCGTCGTAAAACACTTTCTTGGGTTTCCGACAATCACCGAGGTCGAGCAGAAGACACCAGATTCTGCAGTCGTGAGGCTCAGTGAGGGAGTCCGCGCCACAATGTCGGTGGCATCCGCGGCCGAGTACTGGAATCTTCTTCATCACGAAACCGGATCGACATCATTTGTAACGGCGCTCGGTCGAATCGCCGGGACGAAGGGCGTGCAACTTACCCCGAGAAAACTATTGGTCGTTGGAAAACGAAAGTCCTTGAAGGTGGAAAGCGAAGCCGACATCTATCGCCACCTGGATATGCAATTCATACCGCCGGAAATGCGCGACGATGACAGCCAGATAAAGGCTGCGCTTGCAGGTGAGATACCGAAGGACTTGATCAAAGCTGAACACATCAAAGGCATGGTTCATTGTCACACTACGTATTCCGACGGCCGCAACTCGGTTGAGGAGATGGCGCTCGCGGCGCAGGCGATGGGAATAGAATACATGACGATCACCGATCACTCGCCGACCGCTTTTTATGCGGGCGGTCTAAAGGTTGATCGCCTGAAAAAGCAGTGGGAGGAGATTGATCGAGTGCAGGAGCGGGTCTCAATCAAACTGCTTCGCGGAACGGAATCAGACATACTTCGCGAAGGCGGGCTCGATTATCCGGACAACATACTCGAGAAATTCGACGTCATCATCGCCAGCATTCATAACCGATACAAGCTGGACGAAGCGGCGATGACGAAACGAATCATCAACGCGATGAAGAATCCGCTCTTCAAGATATGGGGACATCCCCTGGGCCGCCTGGTGCTTCGCCGGCCGCCGATTTCATGCCGCATCGAAGAGATATTGGATGTGATCGCGAAATCGCGCGCCATAATTGAAATCAGCGGAGATCCGCATCGGCTGGACCTTGAACCGCGATGGATCAGGGAAGCACGCAAACGACGAATCAAGTTTGTCATTTCCACTGACGCCCATTCGATATCCGATCTGGGAAATTTGAAGTTCGGGATAGGAATGGCGCGTCGAGCCGGAACAACCTCTCGCGAAGTTCTGAACACGCGTGGCGTGGGAGCTTTTCGAAAAGCGGTCAAGCCGTAGTTAGTGGAATCGTTCATACGCGGCTGATACGAGACACTATGGACCCCGAATCCCACCAGTAGATGGAATCAGAACTCACGGCTCACATCTGAAGAGAAGCGTTAGCGGCTCTAATCAGATGATCGTATACCGATTAGCACAATTGTAAACCGGCCTTCCGCTTGTGGCTTTCGTATTGTGTGATACACTGCGACGCGGCAAACAAATATCTAGTCGCCACGAGAGCGACGACGGTTTCGTTTAAGGTTTCTCCAAATGGCTTAGGCTTTGTATCTAAGCACTAAGAGCAGCGCAGCCAGCACCAATAGCGTCTCCGAACCCAAATCGAAATCAACGGGTGCGTCTTGACCAGTTTTGCGATCCGGTACGTTGGCGATACTGCGACCGAGAATGGGTTCGCCGGGGTCACAGATACAGCCCGGCGCGCCGCAATCGCAATAGCCGCCAGCAATGTTATGCCCTGCGCAAACGGGAAAACACAGGCAGAGCATGAGTAAACAAACGGAGAGTAGTCTCTTCATCTTTTCCTCCTATAAGCAGCCGCGTGGATTCTATCAACAGTTGCTCAGTGGGATTGTTAGCTACGAAGGATTAGCAACCCGCATTCTTAAACAGATCGAAGCCGCTCACGCATTCCGCCGAGTGGAAACGGTCGCGGAACTAGCAAGAATCCTGGTCACTATTCCGATACGGGAATACCAGTTAATCGGTCAGTATTATCTTGTCTGGTGCAAATGCCGAAAGACTCAATATCAGCCTGATGTCCTGGAACGACTCGCTGAACAAACTCGGACTTACAAAGCAAAGGCTCTGATAGCCAGAGCTGCGTTGGAAGTTTTTCAAGCGCGGTTTGAGCGTGCGCTCGACTTTTATAACGAAGCAATAAAAGCGAATCCCTCAATCTCGGATTTCATCGTAGCCTCGAGAGGAATAGCAACCGTAAAGTCACTTGAAGGGTTCAACGCCTCTGCTCTTCGAGACCTTGAAGAGTTGACTCCTCTGCTCAGGTATGCCGAACCGTTGAATTATTTCGAAGTGGTTAACTCCTATGCCGTAGAGCTACTAGCGCATAACAAACTCTCCGAAGCTCAGAACGTCTCGATTGTAGCTGTGTCGTCTCCCTTCGGCCGTGCCTATCCTGAATGGCAAGACACGCTTTCAGAAATCATGACAAGACAAAAGCGGCGCTCTACCGTTGCGATCCCGCTGCCACTCGTCAAAGGCGAATACGAAGAGGTCCTTGAGCCAGAAGTCCCGGAAGACGCGACTCACGATCGACGAATCCAAACCGTGATCGATTTCATGAATACAAATCTTGAGCGAAAGCTTTCTTTAATCGAATTGGCAAACACGGTAAATCTGTCGGCGTCTCACTTCTCTCACGTTTTCAAGGCTCAAACCAATCTCTCACCGGGCGAATATCTCATAAGACTCAGAATGGAAAAAGCCCGACACCTTCTGGCAACGAGCTTCCTGAGCATCAAGCAAATAATGGCATCAGTAGGCTACGGCGCCAGGAAAAACTTTATTGACCACTTCAAGAGATATTTTGAAGTCGCGCCGTCTGAATACAGGAAGCGCGCCCATACCGGCCAACTCCTGGGTTGATAAGTGATCTCAAGAGTCAAAGCCATCTTACGGTGAGGTTCAAGGCTGTGACCAGCGTCTCTCCTCGAGCTCATCCGCAGACCGTTAAACAATGTGACGCGCACCGTCGACCGAATTGCAAATTTCACGCCTGACCCAACACCCAAACGTGGTCGGAGGTCAGCTCAAGACGAAAGCGGCGCTCTACAGTTGCGATCCCTCTGCCACTCGTCCCGGCTGAGACTGTACCTCTTCGGGGTTCTGCGCCCTCCGTCAGGAGGGCCATGTTTATAGACGACAACACCGGACCGGTCCCGCCCTCCGTCAGGAGGGCCATGTGTCTATTCATCAGTAAAGAACTCGAACACATACCTAGGCTCATATGCAATATCGAACCTCTTCAGCAGCGTCAGGTATTCATTCCTGAAGCTCCTCTTTGCATGATGCTTCTCCTGATTGCGAATGTACCGAATTACTGAGTCCAAGTGCGAATGCGAGTAAGAGAACGCACCAAAGCCTTCCTGCCAGTTGAACCTTCCTCGGATCCATCCTTTGCGCTTAATGAACTCGGTCGAGTCGGACTTCACATCTCTCATCAAATCTGAGAGCGCGATGTTGGGCTTCACGCCGATCAGCATATGAGTGTGATCCGGCATCGAGTTTATCTCGATCAGCTTCTGACCCTTTTTCCGAACGATGCCGGTGATGTACTTCTGAAGCTCTTCTTTGAAGTCCGGTCTTATCAAGCTTTGCCTAACCGCGACGGCGAAGACCGCCTGAATGTAGATTTGCGTAAATGTGTGTGCCATCTCTTACCTCGCGAGTTTTTCGATTGCCCAGGTGGCCCGAGTATACTCGGTGATGTTTGGATTGGACGGAATAATGAGCAAGTCAAGGATGACATGGCCCTCCTGACGGAGGGCGAAGACATTTTGATTTGGGTTCTATAAACATGGCCCTCCTGACGGAGGGCGGAGACATCTCGATTTGGGTTCTATAAACATGGCCCTCCTGACGGAGGGCGGAGACATCTCGATTTGGGTTCTATAAACATGGCCCTCCTGACGGAGGGTCTCTGATTCCAGGACCCCGTGCCATATTCGGATGATGACGGGAACGCGAAGAAATCAGCTTTCCTTGACTCACTCCAAATCCGCCCTGTAACTTACAGCCGGACCCGCTCACAAGGAGAACGCGTTGGAGACGGCCAAGGGCAAGACCCGCGAAGAAACAATCAACCGGCTCGCCGACCGAATCGATACCTTCGAAAAATATTCGCAGCCTCACTCTCGATTGATGACCGCGCTTGCGACAATCCTTGCTCGCAGGTTCGGACTCGCGCCTTCAGACGTCGAAGCCATCGCCGAAGCCGCGATGCTCCACGATATCGGCTTGTATGCGATGTCACCCGCGTATCATTCGCTCGCGCGCCCGCTCAGCTTCGAGGCGAGGCTCGACCTTTGGCGTCATCCGGTCATCGGCGAACAACAGATGTCCAAGCGCGATGCCGGCCGTCACGCGCAACTGCTGGTCAGATGGCATCACGAGTGGTGGAACGGATCGGGATATCCCGATATGCTCGCTTTCGAAGACATCCCGATCGGCGCGCGCATCCTGAGGGCCGTCGAACTCTACTCGGCTCTGCTTTGTGATCGGCCCTATCGCAGCGCTCTTGCGGAGAGCGACGCAATCGAAGCGCTCACATCCTCCGGTGGCATCGAATGCGATCCATACGTTGTGAAAGCCTTGCTGGCGCTTCTGGATGAAGTAGCAGAATCAACCAATGAACAGTTCATCGCGCAATCGGACGGGCCGGCCTCAGCGGAGTCTGATTCGGGGCCGAAGATTGGTTTACCAATCAATGAATCACTCGTCACCGAGCCTTCCGCTTTTGTCCACGATCCTCAACGATCCAACATTGAGCCGCGCAACGAATCAGCGATTGTTTTTTCTGACGAGGTTTCTTCAGCGCCGAACCCCTGGCAACCCGGTAACGACGCCGAAGCAACCGCACCAAACGTAATCGACACAGCATTGAACCAGAGCGCCAGGGAGCCTGCGGCTGTGGCCGGCACTACTCAAGCGACTGAGCCGTTGCCGCGGAGCGCCGAACTGTTGCTCTCACGCGTTCGGTCTGCAGCCGGTCGCGCGGACGCGGGCGAATGGCGCGGTTGGCAAGGCTCGTCCTACAACAAAAAGACGCTGCTTGGATTCCAGGCGAGCGTGTTGCGCCAGATTGAGTTTCGCTCGATCAGCATTCCATTTTGGAACGATGCGCGTTTGGATTTGTACTTGAAGGCCTGGGCCAAGGTTATCTTTGCGAACGATCCGCGCGCGTGGGCTTCAACCGTCGCGCGCGCTCGAGTCGAAGCCGGTGCGCCGATCACCGAAGAAGTAATCACTCACGTCCTGCAGGATGTGTACGTCCCGGGCGCGAGGCTCGCGAATCCCGAACTGCTCCGCTGGTTCAGCGAAACCGACGCGTGGTGGATGGATAATCTGCGCCGCAACATCGATGGATTGGAAAACGATCTCTCGCGCGCGCAGGCGATGACGCTCGGGCTTCAAACCGGCGACTACGCGTTGTCGTTTGATGACGAGACTCGCGAGTTGAGGCGGCCGCTGACAACAGTGTTCTGGCGATTGGCCGGAAGGTCAATGGCCGGACCCGCGAGTCAGCCAAACAATCGCAGCTTTTGCCTCCCAGTCGAAGATTTCATAAGACAGGCGCGCGGTGATGTTCTCTTCCTCAGCTTGCCTTCCGGACACACTGACCGCGGTGGCGCCGAAGCGCGCAACGATTGGCGTGAGTCGTGGGTGAATGGCGCGGCTGCTGAAAAAAACCGAACGGCGACTTCACAGTCGAAACAATCACATCTGAATTCAATCGAACGGCTGCTGCGACTGGCTTCGAACATCCGCGCGTGGGCCATTGAGTACCAGGAGCCGGGATTTGCTTCGGCTCAGGACATTCTCGAGTTGATAAAGGAATACCGGCCGGTCCGCGCGACTTATTCAAAAGACGTGACCGAAGTCGCGGGCGGCTTGCGCAGTTACATAATCGTCGGCGAAAAAAGCTCCCGGTGAGTCCGGGCTTTTGCCTGCCTCATTCCTTTCTCGAAAGAAATTGATGCAACCCCGCAAGCCGCGCGGCGTTATTAATCGGCGCCGCGGGGTAGTGGTGCATGAATGTGTTGTCGAGAGAGCAGTCCTCGGCGTTCCTCGGCGCCCTCTGCGGTTCTTCCTTGCCCTTGTGTTGGGAACAAACCGCCGAGGACGCCGAGGACGCAGAGGACGCAGAGGACGCAGAGGACGCAGAGGACGGCAATTCTGAGCCGGCAACACGCTATGGTCTGGCTACCGTCGGCGAGTGGAAGTGGCGGCCCCGTTTCGACTAACATTATCCTGATCAGAAATGCAGAAGGAGGAGCGAACAATGTATAAGGTTTCGGCCAAACAACTGATGTCTGTCGCGGTGTTCTCGGCTCTACTCGCCGGCATCATCGTAGCTTGCGCCCAGCGCGCGCTCGATCGACGCGTGGTGAGCGTGGAACCAATCGCCATCGCCGATCCGACCGTAGCGACGGACGAACAGAACAACGTCGAGATCTATCGAGCGGTCAGCCCGGGCGTTGTGAACATTACCAGCCGCGGTTATCAGGAAGGAATGTTCGGAGTGTTTCCATCCGAAGGCACGGGATCTGGCTCGATCGTCGACCCACGCGGCTACATCCTCACAAACTTCCACGTCATTCAGGGCGCCACGCAGCTCGAGGTGCAGGTTGAGAACGAAAAGTTTCCGGCGACTCTTGTCGGCACGGATCGCGACGACGATCTGGCGGTGATCAAGATCGAGCCGCGCGCACGTTTGACCGTCGTGAACCGCGCGACTTCTCAGGGACTTCAGGTGGGGCAGAAAGTGCTTGCGATTGGGAATCCATTCGGGCTTCAGCGAACGCTGACGACCGGTATCATAAGCGGGCTGGAGCGGCCGCTTCGCGACCCGGCCGCTCGACGAACAATCAACGGCGCGATTCAAACCGACGCCGCGATCAATCCCGGCAATTCGGGCGGGCCGCTTTTGAACGCGAAGGGCGAGATGATCGGCATCAACACCGCGATTCAGCCGAACGCGGGCGGTGGCTCGATCGGCATAGGCTTCGCGGTGCCGGTTGATCTGGCAAACAAGATAATTCCGGAGATCATCAGCAAGGGTTACGTTTCGCGGCCGTGGATGGGTGTTTCAACGTGGCCCTTGGATCGATCGATCGCGCGCCGTTTGAATCTTGGCATCAACGAAGGCTTGATGATAACCAGCGTCTCGCGTGGAAGCGGATCGGCTTCGGCGGGGCTTAGAAGCGCGGTGGTTCGCGAGGACTTCTGGGGAAATCAGGTGTTGCAGCAACTCGGCGATGTGATCGTGGCGATTGATGGAAAAAAGACGTCGAGCACCGAAGACTTGCAGAACGCGTTACAGGACAAAAAGCCCGGCGAGAGCGTGGATGTTGAAGTCTTCAGGCAGGGCAGCCGCGAAAGAGTTTCCGTGCGATTGAGCGAACGTCCGGCGGACGACAGGTGATAATCAGGCCGCAATCGTAATGTAAAACGCTGAAGAGGTTTCATCCTCTTCACTTTTTTGTTTTGGTAGGCGCGCGATCCACGCGACGAAACAACTATTTGAAGATCCCGCGAACCGGACACTCGAATCCCGGAAGGATCGGCGACGTTAGCTGATCTTTGAGGCCCAATGTTGCAGCCAATCTGAGCCTCTGCGAACGATATTTCTCAATCGCGCGATTCTGAGCGTCGACAAGCCAGTATTCCTTGACTCCGTATTTTTTGTAGAGCTGTCGTTTTGCCTGGCGATCACGATGAGCGTTCTCAATGCCGGGCGAGAGCACTTCGATGATCAAGTCCGGCTCGCCGGTGACTCGATCTCCGGAGGCGATCTCCTTAAGCCGCTCATTGCTCACGAAGACGATGTCGGGAATCACGCCGCTGAAGTCGCTGAAGATGACACCAGGTCCAGACCACACTCTGCCGATGGGGTGCTTATCGAGATAGTTCCTGATTGCCACTATGAGGTTATCGACCAATCTTTGGTGTTCCAGGCTTGGTGCTCGAGACACAAAGAGTTCTCCTTCGATTAGTTCGTAGCGGTTACCATCCTCGGGCATTGATTCAATGTCCGCAATCGTCAGAAGCGGCTCTATTTTCGCGACCATACCTTGCTCCCTGGCAGAACCTAACACAAAAACCCCGCGTCACTCAAAAGACGTCGAGGATCATCACCTGCGCCACTCATCTATCAACGACGCCACCAGCGCGGTCCAACCCGTCTGATGCGAAGCGCCAATTCCTGCGCCATTGTCTCCGTGAAAGTATTCATAAAATAAAACGTGATCCCGCCAGTGGGGATCTTCCTGAAACTTCTTTGATCCCCCATAAACCGGACGATTCCCGTCTTCGTTTCGAGTGAATATACTGATCATCCGATTCGCAATCTCGCCGGCCATCTCCGTCAACGTGATCTCTCGACCCGAGCCGTCCGGCACCCGAACGCTGAAAAACGGACCATACGCTTTACCTAACTTTCTCAATGACTCGATCATCAAAAAAGAAGTCGGGAACCACACCGGACCGCGCCAGTTCGAATTGCCACCCTTGATCTTGTTGTCGGATTCAGCCGGCTCGTAGCGCACTTCGCTGTTGCCGAAGACATAAGGATGCTGTTCGTGATACTTGGACAAACTTCGAATACCGTAGTCAGACAGAAACTCAGCCGGGTCGATCAGGCGTTCGAGGATTTGTTTGGTCTGATCTTCATCGACGATCGCGAGCACGTGCACGTCTACGCCTTCGTGTTGAATGCGATGACTGACTCGCTGAACAAGATCCTGCCGGTTTTCGGTGAACCATTCCAGATTTGCGCTGAACTCGGGGAACGATTCTATCCAATCAACCTCGAGCCGCTCGATTGCGTAGAGCGGAATCAATCCAACAAGCGAGCGCACGCGGAACTTGTGAAAGCTGCCGTCGGGATAGCGCAGCACATCGTAGAAGAACCCGTCCTGATCGTCCCACAACGAGTAGTCGCGGCCGCCGCGGTGCTTCATCGCCGCGCCAACGTAGATGTAATGCTGAAAGAACTTCGTCGCCAGGCTCTCGTAGACCTTATTCTCCTTCGCAAGCTCGAGCCCGATTCGCATAAGGTTCAAACAGAACATCCCCATCCAGCCGGTCGCGTCGCTCTGTTCGAGAACTACTCCGGCCGGATGCTTCTCGCTGCGGTCGATCACCGTGATGTTATCGAGTCCCAGGAAGCCGCCTTCGAAAAGATTGTTGCCTTCGCTGTCGACTTTGTTCACCCACCACGCGAAGTTGATCATCAGCTTGTGAAAACACTTCTCGAGCCAGGCGCGATCGGCGCGGCCGGTGCGAATGCGATCCATGTTATAGACTCGCCAGCAAGCCCACGCGTGCACCGGCGGGTTCATATCTGAGAACTCCCATTCATAAGCCGGGATCTGGCCGTTGGGGTGCTGAAACTGCTCGAACAACATCACCCAAAGCTGTTCCTTTGCGAATTCGGCATCGAGCAGCGCGAACGCGACGGTATGAAACGCAAGGTCCCACGCGGCGAACCACGGATACTCCCACTTATCGGGCATCGAAAGAATTCGCATCGAGTTCAAATGCTGCCAGTGAGAGTTGCGCGCCCAGCCGCGCGATTCGGGCGGCGGGTTCGTTGGATCGTCGCCGTCAAGCCAGCGATGCACGTCATACAAATAGATCTGCTTGGTCCACAGCAATCCCGCGAACGCCTGACGCTGGACACTCAATTCATCCTCGGTTGCCTTTGGCGGTTGAATGAAGTTGTAGAACTCATCCGCGTCTGCTTTGCGTTCGGCGATGATTCGATCGACATCCTGCAGCGGCGCGTCCAATTCTTGTGGGGTGAGCCTCAGTCGAAGCACAACCGAGCCGCCAGCAGGGATGACTTGCCGATACTGAACGCATGCCTTTGTGCCTTCACGCGCGGGGTTCGCGGCGGCTTCATTGTTGATGATCTGACGATGGAACGCGTCTTTGAAGTACGGCGACCGGGGCGGGGGGCCGATCACGGGGGCGCGCGCCGGATTCGTTTCGTTATTCGTGAACAGCATCTCGCCGCCCGATTCCGCATACAGGTAGAGAGGACCTATGCGGTACTTGAAAGCGAGATTTTTCAGAATGTGCGCGGTGCAATCGCTCGCGATCAAAGTGTCAAACCCCGCGCCGGACGGACCCGCGTTTATGCGAGGCTCAGCATCGCGCGGATTAGTCCACGACCAGGTGTTGCGAAACCAGAGCTGCGGAATTATGTGAAGAGGCGCGGCTTCGGGGCCGCGATTGATTGCCTCGATCCTGATGCAGATGTCTTCGGGCGAGGCCTTCGCATATTCGACGAAGACATCGAAGTAGCGATTCTCATCAAACACACCGGTGTCGAGCAGTTCGTATTCCAGGCCACGACCCGCGCGCCTTCGATTCTCCTCAATCAGATCCCGATAAGGAAACTCACGCTGCGGATACTTGTAGAGGTACTTCATGTAAGAGTGCGACGGAGTGTTGTCGAGATAGAAGTAGTACTCTTTGACGTCCTCGCCGTGATTGGCCTCGGAAGGCACGAGTCCGAACGCGCGTTCTTTCAAGATGGGATCGCGCTCGTTCCAAAACGCCGGCGCGAATACGATCATCTGATAGCGATCGCAGATCCCGGCCAATCCATCTTCACCCCATCGATAAGCCCGGCTGCGAGCCGCGTCGTGTGAGAAATAATCCCAGGCGTTTCCGTCCGCGCTGTAGTCCTCGCGAACCGTACCCCACGCGCGCTCGGCGACGTACGGACCCCAGTGGCGCCACGGCGGGACCAGTCCGACGTTCTCTTTTAGCCGAGCGTGTTCTTTGGTGGGAAGAGTTTGAGAATCGGATTTCTTCATCGAGGTCGGGTGAGACGTGGTTCACTAGCGCGTCGCGAGGCGCATATCATTCGGGCTGCTCGATTGTCTGCGGCGCGGCCTTCATATATTTCGAATAAACAAAGTAGATGGTTGCGCCGATCAGCAACAACGAGATCAACGCAAAGATAATGATGAGCGCGTAGCTTTGCTTTCTTTGAGTAGTGTGAATCTCGGCTGACGCTCGAGTATCGTAGGCCGGCCGATCGCCGGTCGGGCGCGAGTTGAAGTCATCGTCATCTTCCGGTTCGTCCACCACGAGCTGCGACGCATCGGGAATCCTCAGCACACCCGTAATATCCGAGCGCTGCTGAGACTCAGCTTCCTGCAGTTCGCGCTCCGCTGATGCATTGGCGGAGAAGTAATCGGAAACAAATCCCTGATCCAGAGCGCGAAAGCTTCCGGTTATCGAACTGGTCTCGCTTGCCGTATGCAGCGATTCGCCGTCGAAGCGCGCAAGAATCACCGTTATGTTGTCTTCGCCGCCGCGGTCGTTGGCTTTTTGGATCAGCACGCTGCACGCTTCGGTCAGCGATTCGGCTGAGGTGGCGGCTTCGCGCAACTCGTCGGGCGAAACTTTGTTGGATAACCCATCGCTGCAGATGACCACGCAATCGTTGCGGCAGAGTTGGACCGCGGTCATTGCCACCTTCACGGCTGGCTGCGTTCCCAGCGCCTGCATGATCACGTTTTGCGGGACCGAATCCATTTGATCCGCGGTGATCGCTCCCGAATCGACGAGCATTTGCACGAGGGACTGATCCTTGGTCAGCTGCTTAATTTGCGGGCCCCTGATCAGATAAGCCCGCGAGTCGCCGACCTGGGCAACATACGCCGTCGTATCCTGGACCAGCACGGCCGTGAGAGTCGCGCCCATGCCGGACATTTCGGGATTGTCCTGCGAGTGATTCCAGATTCGTTCATTCGCGATTTCAGTGGCTGCTTTGAGGCGATTGGGGATTTCCATTGAAGCGGGCATCTCGTCGAGAGACTCGCGAATAGTTGTGACCGCCATCTCGCTCGCTACTTCGCCGGCAGCAGCGCCGCCCATTCCATCCGAGACAATCATCAAGCTCCCGCGCTCGCCGAGCTGATGCGTATGCACATCCTGGCCATCGGGCGTTGCGCCGGTGGTCAGATCGGCAACCAGGAACGAATCCTCATTCCCGGCGCGATGCATTCCAACGTCGGTGCGCGCGGAGACTGAAACTAAAACATCACTCATAAAAAGCGTTGGTTCCGGGTTCCGTGTTCCGTGTTCCGGGTTCCGCGTCCTGGTTTTGCCGATGCTCTGTAGCATCAGAACCCGGGACTCGGAACTCGGAACCCGGAACAAAGTTGTTTTCACACTTCGAATCTGAAAAGCTGCTTTCCGACCAGTATCATATCTCCAGGCTTGAGCTCGACCTCACCTTTTATTCTGACGAATGTTCCGTTGCGGCTTCCTTCGTCCGTCAGCACGAAGGTGTCGCCACGCTGAACGACGCGGGCGTGTTTGCCCGACATGAATCCGTCGTGTGGGAAAACGATGTCGCCCGCTGACCGCCCTATGACTGTGTCTTCGCGGAGTTGATAGATCTCGCCAGGCTGCCCCCCTTCCATCACGAGATGAAGCCGCCCGCGCGCCGGAGACCGTTGCGACGACATTACCTGAGTCTTTCCGAAACTGAGAGGCGCGCCGCAGTTGGTACAAGTGGAGCTGCCGAAAGCACTGACGTTGCCGCATTGATTGCAGAGCAGCCCCGACACCGAATGAACGTGTTCGGTCTTGACCGGCGGTGGCGGCGGTGGAACTTCAACCGTTTCCGGGGGTGGGTGTAGCTCGTCTGCGATTCGCGTGGGCTTGTCAACTACTACTTCGGTGGTTGGCTCGGGTTCATTCTCGGATCGCGCGGATAACGCTTCAGGTGTAACCGGTGTCTCGGCAGTACGCTCGGCTGAAGATTGAGGTTCCTCGGGGCTCGATTTGTCTGAAACTGTTTTGAGGCTCTTCTCGCCGGCGGACGAAGCTTCCGCGACTGTCTTCAGGTTCTTCTCGCCGGCGGAGGACTCCTCGGCGACTGTCTTCATGTTAGGCTCGGGAGGGTCGATCCTTACCTGGGGCTCGGGCACCGTCTTCATGCTTGAAGGCGTTTTACTGAAGACGGGAGGAGGCGGCGATGTCGGCAGTCGTTTGCCGCACTGCTGGCAGAACGACCAGCCCACCTCATTGGCGGTATTACATTCGGGACAAATGATTCCTTCTGGTTGCACTGGAGCTTCCTCCTCGATTGGCATTCCCTCTGAATGGACCGTCCCGGGCGTTCCGGATGGCGCGGTGTCCGCGGGCTGCAATGAAACTCCCGGTATGCCCGCAAGCGAAGTCGCGCACATGCGGCAGACGGTCGAGCCCGACTTGTTTCTTGCATCACACTTTGGACAAACAATCATTCCAATAAGGTCGAACCCGCCACATTATACGTAAAGGCTATTTTGGAAGGAAATCGAAAAGAGCGGCTTCAGTTTCGAATGAGGAGTATCTGACCTGGAGATTCGAGCTAATGAGCACCGCCATCGGAAGGACGCATCACCCGGAAGCTCTTAGCTCAAAGACGCTCGTCGGCGCACAGCTTTCCGTACTCGCTGGTGTAGTGAAGCGGCACCTCCCTGTATTCACAGGTCTCCAGACAATAAACCAGGCAGCGGTCGAACGGCCGCGAGTAGACGTGCAGGCTGACGGCGCGCTGGTTGAACTCGGCGAGGTTCAGCACCTGATGCACGGGTTCGGTGGGATCTACTTCCGCGGGCACGAGCCGATGTATGTCCAGTGAATTTGTCGGCTCGAGCTTGCAGTAACCAGCCGAGGCGTCCTGCTCGAGCACTCGGAAGTTTTGCACTCGAAGCCGGCCTGTGGGAATCGCCATCCAACAACTCTGGTTGTGGTGATTGTGTATCTGCGATTCCTGACCGATGTCCCAGCAAATGGCCATCAGCTCGAACCGTTCGTCCTTGAAGATCAAATTGCGTGTGTAATGATTCGAGCTGAAGAAAAGATACGGCTCAAGCGAGCGTTCATCGACCGGATGAGCCGCGATGAAATCGTAAACCGTGCCAATGTGAAAATCCTCGTCCGGGATTTCGCACAGACCGCGGGCAAATTCGCCGACTGAGATCAACTGCGGTGCTCGTTCAACGCTCATAGTGTGTTCAATTTTGGATGCGGGCGGCGCGAGTTCACCGCCCGTCTGACCGGCGTTACTTCTTCGCTAAAGCGCGGACCCGTGCGACCACGGCGGCAATATCTTCATCGGACAGCTTTGTCTTGAATGCGGGCATATACTTGCCCTTCCCGTTTTTGGTAGCTTCGGCAATCTGCGCATCGGTTCGCGACTTCTGCCACTTGGCGTCGGTGAAATCCGGTTGGCCCTTTGACCTCCAGTTCGGAAGACCGCGGCCATCCTTGGCGTGACAAATTGCGCATTTTGCTGAATAGATCGCGTTGCCGTCGGCGACCGGAAGCGCTGAAGTATCACTGGTCGAGGCACCGCCCGCCACGGCGTATGATGAAGCAATGATGGCTATGACAAGAATCGATCCCTTAAGATAATTCGCCTTTCTCATGCGATTTCATTCTCCCTTGATTGTTGTTGATTACTGCCGGCGCATCCCATCCGAGTGGCGATCATAGCAGGGCTGAGTTCAAAAAGAAAAGCACGATGCTTCCGCGGTATTGGGCAAAGTTGTCGATGAGTAAACGAGCTTGTCATGCCACAAAGCCACCAGACTCGAAGCCGCACAAAGAAAGGCTTTGTGAACCTCCGTGTCTTGGTGCCTTAGTGGCGAGAGTCTTCTTGATCGAGGTCACCACCCAGGAATTCGGAGCTTCATCTACGCATACAGCCTTAATAGCCGCATTCAACGGCACGAACTCGACGGCTCAAATACCCAAAATCCCTTTCACCTTCTGATAGAGCTTCAGTCGTTCGTCGAGTCCGACGGTTCCGCCGTTGATCCTGATAGTGATCGTCTTTAGATCCGCTTTATCGGCCAACGGATTCAGCCCGTGACTGCCCCAAAACCACGCAGCGGACCGGAACGCGAAGTCCGGTTGCGCCAGGAGGTCCGGGTCGGCGATGAAGTCGGTTGCAAGGGCGTCGCTGCACGCCTGATAGTTTGCGCGGCCCGTGATCTGGATGAAGCCTCGCCCGCGATAATTCCATCCGTCGCCGCTCGCCTCCGGCCCGTTTCCATTACGGCCGCCATAAGTAAAGTTGGCCAGCTTCTCGGGGTTGTTTGCGTAGAGTTGCGCCTTTTCCAGTGTCGGAAAGCGCTTCGGCCAAACCTGCGTCAGCCGCTTTGCGGAGTAATTCAGGTTCTCGATCAATCGTGAAAAGTTCTGTGATTCGTGAGCGGTCTGCGCGAGAAAGGCCGCTTCGCGCAATGGCGTATTGATCTCGAATTCGTCGAGCGCCGCGTTCAATGGATTCAAATACACACCACGAGTTTCAGGCGTAAGCGTGGACGCGATGCGTGACAGTTGATCATCGGTAATCATGATAATTGACCTCCCGTGCAGTTCCTGAGTTATGAGTGTAATTCGGCTTGCCAGGCGCGTTGATCGGGTGCGTCGCACACCATCGCTCTTGCCCGAGCCTACATCAAATCGCGCGCTAGGTGAGCCTTTGGGCCAGCTCGCGAGCGAAATAGGTGAGGATGATATCAGAACCGGCTCGCTTGATCGAAGTCAATGTCTCGAGCGCCACGCGTTCTTCGTCGATCCATCCCAATCGCCCGGCCGCTTTGATCATTGCGTATTCGCCGGATACCTGGTACGCGGCAATCGGCAGATCAAAACGCTCGCGCACAGCACGAATGATATCGAGATAGGGAAGCGCCGGCTTGACCATCAACATATCGGCGCCCTGTTCGTAGTCGAGTTCAGCCTCGCGCATCGCCTCGCGAGAGTTCGCCGGATCCATTTGATAGCCTCGCCGGTCGCCGAATTGAGGAGTCGAGCCGGCTGCTTCTCGAAATGGACCATAGAATCCCGATGCGTACTTGACCGCATAGGACATGATCGGAATGTGCTCGAAGCCCGACTCGTCCAGCGCATCGCGAATCGCGATCACAAAACCATCCATCATATTCGAAGGCGCGATGATGTCGGCGCCCGCCTGCGCCTGCGAGACCGCCGTGCGAGCGAGCAAGTCCAACGTCGGGTCGTTCAGCACTTCGCCGTCTTCTATCACGCCGCAATGCCCGTGGTCTGTGTACTCGCACAAGCAGTTGTCGGCGATCACAAGCACGTCTTTCAACTCGCGTTTGACCGCGCGAATGGCCCGCTGGGTTATCCCGTCCTCCGCATAAGCCTGGCTGCCGGCGGCGTCTTTATCGTCAGGCACCCCGAACAGAATCACCGACGGTACTCCGACTCTGCGCGCCGCTTCGACTTCTTTCACAAGCTCATCGATCGAGAGATTGAATGCGCCGGGCATCGACGCGATCTCGCGGCGGACGCCTTCGCCTTCGCACACGAAAAGCGGATATACGAAGTCATTGGGCGAGAGTCGGGTTTCGCGAACGAGCGCGCGAATAGTTTCCGTGCGGCGAAGTCGTCTCGGTCTTTCAATCAGATTCATCGGTTGCTCCTCGATGGCTATGACTCTATGCCAGGCTCCCCATACTCGTCGAGGAAGAAAGACTTCGCGCAATCCTCAGAGCAGAACTTTTGAGCGTAGCGGCCTACTGCGCATTTTTCGCATACGGGCTTAAAGCAGACTGCGCACTTCAATATCCTGAGAACATTGGATGTCTGATTGCAATGCGAACAAGCGGTCATTACCGCAACAATGTATATCAAACCGCCGTCGAAGGGAATGAGTAATCCCCGCAGAAAGCAGTAACCCAATACAAGCTAACCGTAGTGTGGCAAACTGAGGGAAGAACAAGATGATCACTCCACACAAGGAATCAGGCGTGCTTGTCGAGTCGAGCGACCACCTTTTTTTCGATGGCGATCTGTGATAAAAGGGGTAGCTCTGAATGCGCCTATTATGCAGGTGGCGTCGTTATTGAAGAATCTGAACCCTCGGATTAAGTCCAAGGAACCTCTTTCGGTCCTGGGAGCAATGGTTTTCACCCGTATCGGGCTGCGCAGTTGGTCAGTCGCCTTCGGCTCATTCCCGTGATTCCTCCGAACGCGGCTCGTTCCCTGATCTCGCGGACCCCTGATAAGCCAACGGTACGGTCGAGCATCGAAGTGCGCTATCAAGAGATGTATTCATTTGCCGCCTTGGTTAGACCTGCTTTGCGGTTATATGAAAGCTGATCATTGAGGCCAATATGTCGGTCGAGATCATACGAACAGATGGTCCCAATCCGCCTTGCGCTGTCGATGGTGAGCCACTGAAGGTAGACAGGCCAGTTCGGCTCTATATTTTCGACGATTTCCATGAGATCGGCCAGGAAATCAAGAACGGCGATCTCAATCTTGCGGTGTGTCCCAATGATGGGTTCCGAGGATGGCTTTGGCCCGGAACTCTCGTCATTGACCGCAAACGAGCTTTGGGCGTGTATGTGCTTTTCGAAATGGAGCTGGCAGCCGGCCAGCGGCGTCTTGAACCGCTATTAGAGCTCGCGCGCGGACGACTCGAGGCGGCCGCATTTGAATCACTGCGAAACTCGATCGTATGGGTTCACAATTATTCCCACATCTACGAGCTGCTATGCGAAGACTCGGATTTGTTTCGGATCGAGGTCGAAAACGACAACGCCTCTCGCCAGCGCGCCGGAATAGCCGACATCAATGAGCGGGCCGAGCGGCTTCTGGAGGACAGCCTGCGCATTGGTGGTCTGGCCCTTACCAGCCATGAAGCCACTCCCGAATTCCTAAAGGCGATTCTGTCCGCGGTTGAGCGGATGCTTGACCGAGACGATCTTCCCGATCAACACTTCGAGGCGCTTACTGCTCTCCGCGAGATGTTAAAAACACAGCGTATCCAATCGCGGCTAAGTACGGGTCCTGACGTCGATGCGGACGACCCCGAAGGGCCGGCGGTTGACCGCGACGTCTTCGAGGGGCTGACAGAAGAAGAGATCAAAAAAGGCTTCCACGCGGATCTCCCACGTGAGCTCCGGTCGGCGATAGCGGAGTTGATTGCCGCCGCTCAAGGCGAGAGCCGCCGAGCGCAGCCCGCGGACTACGATCCGAGCGTAAATGTGTTCATCGCCGCTCTCGGTAAGCTTTTCGACAATGATCCGGCCCGACTGGGCAAGCCGCGGGACGGCGCGGTTCATCCCGAGCCGCTCGATGTCCTGATCGAGCGAGTTGCTTTGCTGGCGCCGGACACTGTGGTGAACTATGGGGATGAGACCTATTCACTCGCCGAGGCGGTGCGTCTGGGTGCGCGTGGTCGCGATGAATTCTTGTGCGTTGCTGCCGGGGTTGCCTGCAGCAGGAGGCCTTACGATGCCAACCAGGAATTCTGGACCACTTTGACATTATTAATGGCGCGGCTGCTCGAAGCAGATTTCTCTAACGTTGTAAAACGCTCGCTTGCGTTCAACCTGTGCGCGGAATTCCTTGGCCAGGTCGGCCAACCAATTCTCGCTGCGGGTGCCTACGGTGCCGCGGTCTTGGCGCTGGCGCCCCGCGACATGGGTTACTTCCGTATCCCGAATGCACTAGTGCGGCCTTATGCGATTCAGTGGCAGCGACTCGGGCGGTTATTCCAGCACCTGGGCAGTTCCGAACAAGCGGCCCTCTGCGCGGGCTTCGCGGCCAAAGTATTCAGACTCACCGGGGATTTGGACGGGTACATTCGGTCGCGCCTGGACGCCATAAGCTGCCTGAAAGAAGTAGGGTCACCGCAATCAAGGATAGAAGCAGCCAGCCAATTGCTTGGCGAGATTCGGGGGCTTCACACGGATGAACACGATGAGTATGTCGATTCCGAGCTCGAATGCTTGAGCGCGCTGGCGGATGCGCAATTCTCGGCGTGGAAAGGACCGCCGGAGGTCCTAGCTCTGGAAATGACATACGGCTTAGACAGTAAAGCAGGTGAGATAGAAGGGGACGCAGAGCCAAACGTTCCTCTTCTCTTATTCGACGACGACACAGTTACTCCGGGTCCGGAGACGGATGATTCATCAGCGCCCAAACCTTCGTCCGAACCCGGCACAGCGTTTGAGGATTCACCTGTTGCAGAGGACCTGCCTGATGAGGGGCTCATTTTCGTCACCCGCATCACCATCGGCAAGCAGCAACCCTATGTCGCGAGCGCCAACATCTCGGGGATCGACTGGTGTGATACTTACCGCGAGGCGGCAAAGATAGCGGCAACGCATAACCAAAAGGATCGGTGGCTAAACATTCAAATGCTCGTTCTTGAACGCTCGAAGACGTTCGAACAACCCGACGTAACCCTATACCTTTATCGTTTGCTGCAGTCCCGGATGGAGAAGCTCAAATTTGAGGATGTACCTCCGGAGTTTACGGATGCGCTCCTCATGGTTCTGGCTCCCGCGCTTAGCATGGCGACTCCAGGCGATAGAGCGCAATTTTTCAATTCACCGGAATGGGAGCCTACACTCGAACGCTGGTCGGAGCGGCTACGGGCAGGGGAGGAGCAGGGCGAGGACGAATGGTCGCCGATATCCGGCAGGCTCCTATACGGAGAGGTGTGGGGGCTTTTCACCGGGGAGGTGTTTGAAGCCCTTGAGCGTTATGCCGACGCAAAGCTCTCGTACATGCATTCGGTTGCTTTGGCCGAGCGACGCCTGAAAAGCGCGACAGATTCCCGATACTTTGACCATCTCAGCGGCGTAAGGGTGACTGGTCTATATCGCGCTGCCCGCGCTTCGTTGAGGCACTTCCTTGAGAGTCCCAGTCAAGAGGAACTCGTTGAGTGCCTCGATACGATAGAGCGCTATAAGGCCCGCTCGGCGCTTAAGGAGCCGTACAAGGTCTCGCCCACCGAACCGCAGACGGGGTTTGGCAAAAACCACAAAGTGAGCGGGTTCCGCAGCACCAAGCTCGAGGACTTGCCTAGAATGTTTCCGTCCTTCACGGGAGTGATGACGTTTGCCCTGCTCGAAGAGACTCAACTGAATCGAGGATTCTGGTTTTCAGCCTTTGTTGATTCCAGTACAGGTGAGGTCTTGAGGCCGAAGGTCGTTGAGTTCGACGATATCTACAAACCCCACGTGGAGACGACGGAGGCGTTCGCTGAGGCACGTTCGGAAATGAACAGCCTGTCCCTCCAGGACGCGACCGCGAAAGTTTCCGGCCGCGTACATACGATCAATGGCGCTTTGGAGCGCCTCGGTGACGCTTTATTTCCACCTGAAATAATCGCCGAGATTGAAGACCGTAACATCACCCGCCTGGTGATTGTTCCCGAGACGTACCTCTTCGACGTTCCGTTTCCTGCGCTGCGCGTCCACACGCGAACCGGGAGAAAGAGCCTCTTTCAGGTGAATGAGGAGGCGGGCGGCTTGGCGCTCTCCGTCGCGCCTAACTGGAGTTTCTACGCCGAAGCGTCGTCGGCGATCGAGCCGTCCTTCTCGCTGCGTCGTGCGATGTCGCATATCGTAGTCACCCGGCCTTCCTGGCGTGCGGACGTCGCGCCGATCTTCGGCGTTGGCGAAAGGGTCCGCGCGGCAATCGAGGGGACTCAGATTCAGCGCGAAGCACTAGACCTTGAACTTGACAACAGTACCCATGCAGCAGGTAAGCGCGTCTCGGACTTTCTTCGAATGTTGCGAGATAGCCGCATGGGAGTGTTCTTCGGTCACGGTGAGATCGATAAAGAGCGAGGCTCTTTTCTCCTTGCCGACGACGGCCCAATCGGCGAAGCTGAGATCACCGCTGCCTCGAAGGTCGGTCCCTTTCTTTGTGAACTCCTCATCCTTTGTGCGTGCTCCGGGGTGAACAGCCTCGCTGAAGCCGGTCGCCGTCGGCGCGATCTTGCAGGCGCCCACCTCGCCATGCTGCGGGGAGGCGTGCGTTTCATCGTTGGGAGCGTCGAGCCCTTGTTCCCAGTGGTGGCAGTTCACCTGCTCGAGACATTCCTGGGCCACCTTCAGGATAAACGCGGGTTTGACCATGCTCTCCGCGCGACTTACACTGCCCTTGCACAGGACGAAACGACCGCGAACCCGTTATTCTGGGGACACATCGTCGGGTTCGGCGACGGCTTTGGCGCTAACGAAAAGGAGGTACGAAATGGCTAAGTTTGATGAATCACGATTGAACTCGTATATCAATGACCCAAACACACTGCTCGACGACATCGATACTGCCCTCGAAAAAGTACCGGTAGAGGACTTGCCGCTTACGACGCTATCGTCCGATCCGAGTTTCGAAGGCGGCTACCGGAGGGTGACAGATTCACGGCCGCGTCATCTGATCCTCGAAGCGATCTTGAACTCGTCACATGATAAGTTGAAGGATTTGTGTTGTGTCCGAGGGTGCTATTGTGAGATGAAGAAAACACACGGAGAGACAATTAACCTTATAAAGGCCCTCCTCGATGGCTGGGCATCCATTGCGTTCGCGCTGCCAATTCCGATTGCCACGGTCACTGCATACTGCGTACAGTCTCTGTTCCTTGACCAGCTCTGTGATTGCTGATGCGAGTGCGAGGCTGTTTGTTCACTCACAACTTGCGCCCCAAGACTTCTCGCAACCGTTAAAGGTAAGCGCTTCTCCCCGCCTTTTACTGTCTGAGCACTAGCACCGCCGGGCTCCAGCCATCATAATGAGTTCCATATGAACTTTTCCCCGAGGGAAATCAGGCAGACCGACGATGGCATGTATCCGAATCATCATCAATTTAACTTCAGTCCAGGGTAATAGACGGCATTCCTCAACGCTTCGAGCTTGCCGCGTCTGTAGTGGCTGCCTGACCTCGACTTCCTGTTTGAGTCGCAGGCGCTGAGTTCAGCACTGATTTCTTCCTAGTCCAGTTTTGAGTGGGGCTTTCCTAAGCAACCGACATCTGATCCAATGAAGGTACTATCAATGAGACAAGAGCGCGAATCTCCTCGAAGCGAGTCTGATCATATTGTTATTCCCCACCTAGAGCCTTCTTTCTGAACGCGCGAATGTGATATCGGTGGGAATGCACAATCGATCGGCGGGAAGATCGGCAACACCGCAGCGTTCACTTTGCGGTTCAAACAGGACTCTGCTGATGATCCTGCTCCCCGAGGTCGGTCAATCGTTGCGCGAAACACCCATCTGCCAGCCTTCGCCTGGACTATCGAGCACGTCTGCCGCGCCTCCGTCGCGTTGAGCCGTTACCTCGTCGCTCATACGGTGCTGGTAAGCGGCTTGAATAAACGACACGAACAACGGATGCGGATCGAGCGGCTTGGATTTGAACTCCGGATGAAACTGACATCCCAAAAACCACGGATGATCCGGCAGCTCGACGATCTCGATAAACTTTCCATCCGGCGACTTGCCTGAGAACACCAGCCCGTGGCCGCCCAATTCGTCTTCATAACGCGGATTGAATTCGTAACGATGGCGATGCCGCTCGCTGATGTCACTTGCGCCATAAATTTTCTCCGCAAGCGAACCACCGGCGATGCGGCAAGGATACGCGCCAAGCCGCATCGTTCCGCCCATCGCCTCGACGCCGATCAAATCACGCAGTTTGAAGATTACCGGATGCGGCGCATCGTCATTGAATTCAGTCGAGTCCGCGCCTTCTAGTCCGCAAACGTTGCGAGCGAACTCGATCGTCGCGCACTGCATACCAAGGCATATTCCGAAATACGGCTTCTGTTCGCGGCGCGCGTAGTTGATTGCGCGCAACATGCCGGAGATGCCTCGCTTTCCGAATCCGCCCGGCACCAATATCGCGTCATACTCGCGCAGCCGTTCTTCCCAGTTCGGATCATCCATCAGGTCTTCGGATTCAATCCATCGAAAGTGAACGCCAAGCCGATTCGCTATGCCGCCATGCACCAGCGCTTCGTGCAGGCTCTTGTACGAGTCTTCAAGCTCGACATATTTTCCGACGATGCCGATGGTCACGGTCGCATCGGGGCGTTTGATCGTCTCAACCAGCTCGGACCAGCGGCGCAGATCGCGTTCGGCCGCCTGCAGCCCGAGTTTCTTCACGATCATATCGTCGAGCCCCTGATTGGCGAACATCAGCGGCACTTCATAAATCGTCTCGACGTCCTGCGCGGTGATGACCTCTTCCTCGCGCACGTTGCAAAACAACGCGATCTTTGCCTTCATATCCTTCGGCAACGGGCGATCGCAACGGCACAGCAGAATGTCGGGTTGAATACCGATCTCGCGCAGCTCCTTCACCGAGTGCTGCGTTGGCTTCGACTTCAACTCACCCGAAGCCGCTATGAATGGAACAAGCGTCAGATGAATAAACAGCGCGTTCTCGCGGCCGACTTCGTTGCGAAGCTGGCGAATGCTTTCCAGAAACGGCAGTGATTCGATATCGCCGACGGTGCCGCCAACTTCTACTATTGCGACGTCGGTTGAATCGACCACCGAGCGGATCGCCTCTTTGATCTCATTGGTGATGTGCGGAATTACCTGGATCGTCTTGCCGAGGTAGTCGCCTCGCCGTTCCTTGTTTATGACCGACAGGTAGACTCGTCCCGTCGTCCAGTTGTTCGCCTGCGTTAGTTGAGCGTGAGTGAAACGCTCATAGTGCCCCAGGTCGAGATCGGTCTCCGCGCCATCATCGGTAACGAATACCTCACCGTGTTGAAAAGGCGACATTGTTCCCGGGTCGACGTTGATGTAAGGGTCGAGTTTTTGAAGAGTGACTTTGAGACCGCGCGCCTCGAGCAGGCATCCGATGGAAGCCGCGGCCAATCCTTTGCCGAGGCTCGAAACGACTCCGCCGGTGACGAAAATAAACTTGGTCATACCCTGTTCTCCTCAATCAACCGTTTTACTCGTTCGTAGTCCTGCCGGGTGTCGACGCCTATCGAACGATGCTCGACTTCGACTATGCGAATGTCAAATCCATTCTCGATCGCGCGAAGTTGTTCGAGCGCTTCGAGGCGTTCAAGGGGCGAGGGCTGCATCTTTGCGAACTGTTGCAGGAAGTCGGCGCGATAAGCATATAGACCTGAATGCTTGCGAAAATTCGACAACAGATTCGGATTGGCGCGCAACGATTCCTCGAGTGTCAGGCCCTCGGCGGGTCTCACATAAGGAATTGGCGAGCGCGAAAAATAGAGCGCGTAACCGTCCGGTTCGCACACGACCTTGACGACGCTTGGGCTAAAAACATCTTCGACTTCAGTGATGGGCTCCGAGGTGCTGCTGACTGATAGAAGACCCGTGTCGTCATCAAGCAGAGGTTGTATTGCGGCATCGATCGTTGAAGGGTCGATCAACGGCTCATCTCCCTGAACGTTGACAATGAATTCCGCATCAAGAGTGGCCGCAACTTCCGCGACTCGATCCGTACCCGACGTATGCGAAGGCGATGTCATTCGAGCTTCGCCGCCGTGTTTGCGAACTGCTTCGAAGATGCGCTCGTCATCGGTCGCGACAATTACGCGTGAGACAAGTTGTGCTTTCGTCGCGCGCTCGACGACGTGCATTATCATCGGAATTCCTGCAAGGGGGAGGAGGGATTTACCCGGCAATCGAGTTGATGAATACCGCGCAGGGATGATCGCGACTGCTTCTCCCTTCACGGGCTTTCAGACTATTCCATCGCTCGATCATTGTCAAACAGGATGATCTCAAGCGGTGGAGTGATAGTGGTTGAGGTGTCATCTAGCCTCTTTGCCACAATACGCGAAGACACGAAGCTGCACAAAGACAGGCTTTGTGACCCTTGGTGTCCTGGTGACTTTGTGGCAAGAGCTTCTCAACGCGTTATTGCACCACAATCGATCTCACACCGTGCTGTGCATCAATTGACATTCTGATCCCCGAGGGACTAGAAACGAAGACGCACCGCTTGTGATGAACTAATATTTTCCTTCAAGGATGACAATGATGAGAGCACCCACGAAAACAGTCGCACTCGGGATAGCGCTTGCCGTCGCGTTGGCCGCTTGCACCGCCAGGAAGGAGGAACCGAAGATGGCTGAATCAAAGGCGACGACCGAATCAACGCTCGCCGCAAAGATTCGAAGGTTTGCTCCGACCGACATAACCGCCGACACGTCGCATCTTTCAGAGGGCGATCGCAAGGCGCTCAATAAACTCATCGAAGCCGCGAAAATTCTCGACTCGCTCTACCTTCGCCAGACCTGGGGCGGCGCCGAAGCCTTGCACAAGAAACTCGAAGCGGACACGACCACCGAAGGCCGCGAACGCCTGCACTACTTCATGATCAATAAAGGTCCGTGGTCGCGGCTCGACAAAAACGAACCGTTCATCGACGGCGTCCCTCACGAGAAACCGCCGCAATCCGGTTTCTATCCCGATGACATGAGCAAAGATGAATTCAACTCGTGGGTGTCGACGCTTCCCGAAGCGGACAAGCAACGCGCGACTGGATTCTTCACAGTCATCCGTCGCGGTGCGGACGGAAAACTCAAGATCGTCCCGTATCACGAAGAGTATCGAGAGTTCCTAGAACCCGCATCGAAGCTACTGAAGGAAGCAGCCGATCTCACAAGCAACGCGACGCTCAAGAACTTTCTGACAAAGCGCGCGGACGCGTTTCTATCGGACGATTACTACGCAAGCGATGTCGCGTGGATGGATCTGGACGCGCCGATCGACGTGACGATCGGGCCTTATGAAACATACGAAGACGAGCTGTTTGGATACAAGGCCGCGTTCGAGGCATTCATTACTCTCCGCGACGAAGCCGAGTCCACGAAGCTCGTGAAATTCAGCGGCCATCTTCAGGAACTCGAGAACAACCTGCCGATCGATCCAAAGTATCGCAACCCGAAACTCGGCGCGGCGTCGCCAATTCGAGTCGTCGATAACGTCTTCTGTTCGGCCGACGGCAATCGCGGAGTTCAGACCGCCGCGTTCAATCTTCCGAACGATGAGAAGGTCGTCAAAGAGAAGGGCTCAAAGCGCGTGATGTTGAAAAACGTGCAGGAGGCGAAATTCAACAAGGCGCTGGTCCCGATCGCCAAAGTCGTGATGGACCCGGCGCAGCAATCGCAGATCTCGTTCGACGCGTTCTTCACTCACATTCTCTGTCACGAGCTTATGCACGGGCTCGGGCCGCACAACATAAAGGTTGGCGGCCGCGACACGAGTCCGAGAAAGGAGCTGAAGGAGTTGTACTCGGCAATGGAAGAGGCGAAGGCCGACATCACCGGGCTGTGGGCCTTGCAGTATCTGATCGATCACGGAGGCATCGATCCGGCGATGGAACGAGATCTGTACACCACCTACCTTGCAAGCTCGTTTCGTTCAGTGCGGTTTGGAATAACCGAAGCTCATGGAAAAGGACAGGCGCTTCAGTTCAACTATCTGCTCGATGAAGGGGCGATCAAGGTTGACGACGCATCCGGCGCGTACAGCATCGACACCTCGAAGATCAAAGACGCGGTGCGCAAATTGACGAGCGAGATTTTGACGATCGAGGCCGAAGGCTCCTATGACAAAGCCAAAGCGATGCTCGACAAGTACGGCGTCATCAGGCCTGCAATGCAGAAAGCGCTCGACAGATTGAGCGATGTGCCGGTGGACATCGAACCTAACTTCACGCTTGCTAAAAGCAAGTAGCCGATTTGGGATTATCTAACGGCAGAGGGCGCAGAGTTACGCTGAGGCTCTGCGGTGACCTCCGCGTCCTCTGCGCCCTCTGCGGTTGAGACGTGCCGCGATAAGGAATGCACTTGAATCCACGACAACCCTGGCGGTCAATAACATCCTTGTTAGCCATTGTTGCGATGGTATCTGGCGCAACGGCTCAGCAAAAAATCCAGGGCTTCTCTGCACGTGCCGCAAAGACCCAAGCGGAAATCGAATCGAAGCTCAAAGCCATTCCCTCACCCGACGAAGCTCGCAAGCATCATCGATTCCTGACCGCTGAACCACATCCCGCTGGATCAGAGCGCAATAATGAACTCGCGCGTCACATCGCCGACATCTGGAAACAGCAGGGTTGGGAAGACGTAACGCTCCGACGATACGACGTGCTGAATACATTTCCCCGCGAGGTGTCGGTCGAGATGACTGCGCCGGTTAAGTACAAAGCGAGTCTTCGCGAAGATCCCTACGACGTCGATCCCGACACAAAGAACCCGCGAGTGCGGTCGGCTTACACGGGACTATCGGCGTCGGGCGAAGTCACCGCGCCGGTCGTGTACGCGCACAGCGGCAACCCCGAAGACTACGACTTGCTGCGCAAACACGGCATCGACGTGAAGGGAAAGATCGTTCTCGTCCGCTATTCGAATCCCTACAGCTATCGAGGGTTCAAAGCGCTGACCGCCGAACGCGAAGGCGCCGCCGCGATGATCGTCTATTCCGATCCACAGGAAGACGGCTTCAAGCGCGGCAAAGTTTTTCCCGACGGTCCGTGGGGACCCGAGAGTCACATTCAGCGCGGCGCGATCACTTATGACTTCATCGTCCCCGGCGATCCGCTGACTCCCGGCTGGGCTTCAGTCGAAGGCGCGAAGCGAATACCGATCGAACAAGCGGTTTCGCTTCCGAAAATCATCGCGCTGCCGATGTCGTGGCGCGATGCCAAACATTTTCTCGAAAACATGGACGGCCCGGAGGCTCCAAAAGAATGGCAGGGCGGCTTGCCGATCAAGTATCGACTCGGCGGCGCGGTGACGGCTCACGTGAAGGTCGATATGGACAACAGCGTGAAGCCGAACTACGTCGTTGAAGCTCGAATTCGCGGCTCTGAATTTCCGGATGAGTGGATCGTGTTGGGCAATCATCGCGACGCCTGGGAGTTTGGCGGAGTCGATCCGTCGAGCGGAACGGCTTCGATGATCGAGATGTCCCGAGCGCTTGGCGAGTTGAAAAAGCAAGGCATACGTCCGAAGCGAACGATCGTAATTTGCAGTTGGGACGGCGAAGAAGTTGGCCTCACCGGCTCAACGGAATGGGGAGAGCAATTCGCCGATGACTTGAAGTCAAAAGCCGTCGCTTACATCAACGTAGACTCATCGGCCTCGGGACCGGACTTCCGCCCAAGCGCGGTCGCTTCGCTCGCGCCTTTGATCGTCGAGGTAAGCCACTCTCTTGTCGCGCCATCGGGAAAGAGTCTGTATGAAGAATGGAAGAGTTCGATGGCCCGTGAGAAAAAGGACACTAAGGATTCGAAGCTCGTTGACACGCTCATAGGAAGCGGCTCGGATCACACGGTGTTCCTGAATTATCTCGGGTGTCCGACCATCGGTTTGACCTTCGACGGCCCGTACGGTGTTTATCATTCGATGTACGATGATTATTACTGGATGAACAAGGTTGGCGATCCCGGGTATCGCTATCACACGCTGATGTCGAAGCTGTGGGGAGTGCTTGCGCTGAGACTCGCGAACGCTGAGATACTGCCGTTCGACTTTGCATTCTACGCCGACAACATCAGGCAGTTTGTTGCCGAGCTTCAGAAAAACAAGGACGCAGGAAAGCATTTCGACTTCAAACCGTTGCTCGCGTGCGTAGCCGAGTTCGAAGCTGAAGGGCGCCGGTTGAATCAAGCGATCGAACGCAGAATAGCTACCGGCGCACTTGACCACGAATCCTCACAGCGGATCAATCGGGCCATCAAGCAGGTCGAAGCGAACTGGCTGAACCCCGACGGCATTCCTGGCCGGGCATGGTTCAAGCATATCCTGTATGCGGCGCGGTACACCTACGCGCATCTCGAGTTGCCCGGCTTGACCGAAGCGATCGAGCGTTCGGATTGGAAAGCCGCTAGCGAACAAGGCAAGATTCTCGAGGTGGCGCTCACTAAAAATACGGCGCTGTTGAGTTCGACAACCCAACAAGTCTCCCGATGATTTTTCAACCACTCGCAACGTGATCCGGAACGCGGGAGTCGCACTCGTCTCCAGTCGTCAGTCAAGGTGAAACCAACGCTTACCGGAAAGCACTCACACCAGTCACGGCGAGTGCGGAGGACGAGAATCGACGCGAGCAATGTTAGACGATCACGTCTGCCATTGATCGTTTGACATCGATCATGGCGGCGAATAGAGTCAATCCGTTTTCCGCGCTCGACAATCGTTCACATGAGGTTGCTGTAGTTGGCCTTCGTCCCTCAAAACATCCTGCACTATCGAATCATCGGCGAACTCGGCAAGGGCGGCATGGGCGAAGTGTATCTCGCCCAGGACACGCGGCTCGATCGCAAAGTCGCTCTGAAAATTCTGCCGCCGGAGTTTGCCGCGGATTCCGGCCGAATGGCCCGATTCGTCCAGGAAGCGAAATCCGCATCCGCGTTGAATCACCCGGGCATCATAACGATCTACGAGATTGGCGAAGCCGACGGCGCGCAGTTTATTGCTTCGGAATACATCGAAGGCGAGACCTTGCGCCGGCACATGCTCGGCGGCCGAATGCCGATTCGCGAAATCCTTGACGCGGCGGTGCAGACGGCTGGCGCTCTGTCGGCGGCGCACGGGGCGGGAATTATTCACCGTGACATCAAACCGGAAAACATCATGCTTCGCCCTGATGGTTTCGTTAAGATTTTAGACTTTGGCCTGGCGAAACCTTCAGAGCGGGAGACACCCACAACAAGTACTCACGCTCCGACAGTTGCGCGAGCGAAGACCGAGCCGGGAATGTTGCTCGGCACGTTGGCCTACATGTCGCCCGAGCAGGCTCGGGGAAAGCCGGTCGATGCGCGCACTGATATTTTCAGCTTCGGTATTCTGCTTTATGAGATGGTGACCGGCCGCGCGCCCTTCGAGGGTGAGACAACAAGCGATATCATCGCTTCAATCCTGAAGACCGATCCGCCGCCGCTGGTTTTTCATTCGCCTGAAGCGCCCGCCGAATTGGAGCGAATCGTGACCAAGGCGATGGCCAAGCGTCCGGAGGAGAGGTATCAGACGACGCAGGATCTGTTGATAGATCTGAAGCGATTGAGGCAACAGCGTGAGGTGGACGGCGAGCTCGAGCGGTCGCGCTCGGGCGATTCGCTCAACCGATCGTCGCTGGCGTTCGACAGCGGACAGACCGCGGCTCCGGCCGCCGCTCGCGATACTCAAACAGTCAGCGGCGCTTCAAGCGCCGAATACATTGCGAGCGGGATAAGGCGCCACAAGCGGGGCTTTGCGCTCGCGGCCGTCGCGCTGATCGTGATCGCGTCAATTGTCGCGGTTGTTATTTTCTTAACCGCCGGAGGAACCCGAATCGATTCTCTGGCCGTTCTTCCGTTCCTCAATGCGGGCGAGGATCGAAGCACGGAGTACCTCTCCGACGGAATCAGTGAGAGCATTATCTATGATCTCTCCCAAATCAGTTCGCTGAGGGTGATTCCGCGAAGCTCAGTCTTCCGTTACAAGGGCCAACAAAGCGACCCGCAAACAGTTGCGCGAGAACTCGGAGTGCGAGCGGTGTTTACGGGTACGATTCGCGTGCAGGGCGATAATTTGCTGGTCAGCGCGGAGCTCATAGACGCCAGGGAGAACAGGTTGCTGTGGGGCCAGCAATACAATCACAAAATAGCCGACACTCTTTCGGTGCAGCAGGAGATCTCAAGGAACATCTCGGAAAAACTTCGCTTGAATCTCTCGGGAGCCGAAGAAAATCTGCTGGCAAAGCGGCATACCGAAAGCGGCGAAGCTTACCAGGAATATCTCAAAGGCCAATTCTGGCTCAACAAGCGAAGCGAGGAGGGATTTCAGAAGGCGATCGAGTATTTCAATCACGCTGTTGAAAAAGATCCTGGCTACGCTCTTCCGTATGCCGGTATGGCTGACTGCTATGCTCTGCTTGGAACCTACGCGTTGATGGAACCAAAAGAAGGGTTTCCAAAAGCGAAGGCCGCGGCGATGAAGGCGCTCGCTTTGGATCAACAACTCGCCGAGGCTCACACTTCACTTGCAAACATTCTCACCAGCTATGAATGGGATTTCGCAAGCGCCGAAACCGAATTCAAGCGTGCGATTGCCTTGAACCCAAAATATGCGACCGCTCACCAATGGTACGCCGAGTATCTACAGATGGCTGGCCGTTATGATGAAGCAATCAGCCAGATCAAACGCGCTCAGGAGCTCGACCCTCTGTCGCTAATCATCGGGGCGGTCGCGGGGAGAATTTATTACTGCAGCCGCAGATACGATCAGGCAATTGAGCAGCTCGAAAAGACTCTGCAGATGGACAAGCAATTCGGCCCGGCCTCTGCCTTCCTGGCGCAGGCATATCTGAAGAAGGGCCTGAATGAGCAGGCAATCGCCACCGCGCAAGAACCGGCGACAGCGTCGCCCGGTGTGTCTGTATACTTGACGATATTGGCGAGCGCCTATGCGATGTCCGGAAAAACGAGTGAAGCGAAGAATCTGCTTGCCGCTCTCACTGATCTATCAAAGCGGCAGTATGTTCAACCGTCATACATCGGTATGCTGTACGCAAGCCTTGCAGAGACGGACGCGGCGTTTGAATGGCTCGAAAAAGCCTATGCGAATCGAGATGATCGGCTCGTGTTTGTGATGACCGATCCATTGATGGATAGCCTGAGCAAGGATCCGCGATTTCACAATTTATCTTCGCGTATTGGACTTCCTGAACGGCGGTGAAGCGGGTTAGACTCGCCGGTTGACTGCAGAGGGGCAAACATCAGTTGAGTAAATGAAGGGGACAAGAAATGATCAGACACCGAGTCGTCGCATTAAGTTTGATAACTTGCGGATTGATCGCCGGCGTTCGGTTCGCCGCTTTCGGGCAGGGCCGACCGGACCCAACCTTAATCGCCGCGCAGAAGGAAGCAATGGCGCCGCTCGCATTCATGGACGGCGTTTGGCGAGGCCCTGCGTGGACCATTCTGCCCTCCGGCGAAAAGCACTCAATCACACAGACCGAGAGGATCGGGCCGTTCCTGGATGGGTCGGTAAAGGTTATCGAAGGGCGAGGCTACGACCCGGACGGCAAGGTGACCTTCAACGCATTCGGTACTATTTCCTACGATCCGGCCAGGCGAGCGTACACGCTTCATTCCTATGCTCAAGGCTACGTCGGCGATTTTGCACTCAAGCCTACTGCTGATGGCTACATCTGGGAGATTCCCGCGGGTCAGATGACGGTTCGATATACGTGTGTCGTCAAGGACGGGGCGTGGCGCGAAGTGGGCGATCGGATCATGCCCGGAAAGGACCCGGTCCGCTTCTTTGAGATGAATCTCAAGCGAGTAGGCGATACGACGTGGCCGGCGGGCGGCGCGATCAGCCCCAAGTGAAGCTGTCGTTTTTCCCTCGCCCAGGCGCTTACGCCCCGGTGGCAGCGCGAACGAGGGTTCACGCTTTTCCCAGCCCAAGCGGTTACGCCTGGATCGCAACCGAGAGGAATGAATTGAATGGCGCTCATTACCGCAAACGAGCTAAAGCGGAAGCTATTGATCGAAGTAGACGGACAGCCTTATGTAGTTCTCGATGTTTTCTTTGCTTCGCCGACGGCGAGGGGAGCGGCTACGATGGTTCGCACGAAACTGCGTCACCTGTTGACCGATTCGGTTCTTGAAAAGAGTTTCCGCTCAAGCGAGAAGTTTGCCGAACCGGATGTCGAGATGGCTCCGGTGTCTTTTCTTTACAGCGACGCGGACGGTTTTCATTTCATGGATGAGAAGAGCTACGAACAGTTTAGTTTCTCGACCGAAGCAGTCGGCGCGGATGCCGGCTACTTGAAAGAGGGAGTGACTCTCGAGGTCTTGCGATACAACGGAGCTCCGGTATCGCTCGAGCTTCCGCAGTATGTGGATCTGGCGGTGGTCACGGCGGAGATGGGACTGCGAGGCGACACAGCCGCGGGCGGAGCAACGAAGCAGGCGACGTTAGAAACGGGCTTGGCAGTGCGTGTTCCGCTTTTCATCAAGGAAGGGGAAATCGTTCGCGTGAACACGCAAACTGGGGAAGTCGCCGGTCGATCTTAATTGAAAGCGACTCGATTCCTCCATACGCGACAAATGAACGCAGCCATCCACCAATCGCGCTATGAATATAGATTGCGCCTTCCTTGTGCCCATTAAGTCGCGCTTCTCGGCGTCGGAGAGTTCGTATTTTTGGCATCGTGCCGTCGTCGCGTAGGAATTCCGTTACCTAGTTTATTACCTAGTATCCTTCCATTACCTAATTCAATACAGGGCTTGATCAAGTAGTTCCATTGCTGTAAACCTCTGAGCCAATACCCTCATTACTGCGCTGGTCAGAGTTATTACCCCCTTTATTACCCTCTTAAGACGTTATTACCCTCTTTCGCCATTTCGCTCCGGGTCCACGTCCCAGGCACACTACTCGTCCGGTTGCCTTCAAATCGCGCAGCAACCGCCGAATCATATCGCGACTAACGCCGGGACAGAGCCGTTCCAGGTCCGTGATGCCAAACTCGCCGTCAATAGATTCAATCGCATGCTCCACGAGTTCGGTCTTCGCTCCGCGGGGTGACTTGATCTGATCAACGCGAGTCTCAAATTCTTTGCTCGCCTGCCGAAGCGTGTAAAGCAGGAAATTGATCGTTGGCCAGGGATCGTGTTTGCCTTCGTGCCAGCCTTGAGAGCTTTGCTCGAGCACTTCGTAGTAGCGTTCCTTGTTCTGTTCGATAAGCCGTTCGAGGCTAATGTATCGTCCCACCTCCAATCCGCAGTGGTAACAAGCGAGCAGGAACAGCAAACGAGAAGCGCGGCCGTTGCCGTCACGGAAGGGATGGATGCAGAGGAAGTCGAGATTCAAAGCGGCGGCAAGTACGAACGGATGCACCCATTTCTCACGAACGCCTCGTTGCCACAATTCGATCATCTCAGCCATCGCCTTCGGTGTTTCTTTCGGGCTGACGGTTTTGAAACGAACACGGCTGCGGCCGTCGGCGAAAGTCTGAATGATGTCCACATCGTCTTTCTTGTATGCACCGGCATCCCAGATTTCACCGCGCGACAGTGTGTGAAGCTTCTTGATCGTGGCTTCGGAGATGGGCAGCTTCGCGCCCCTCTCGTGAATGAGTTTGAGCGCATCGCGATATCCGCGCACTTCTTCCTCGTCCCGGTCACGCAGGGCCGCCTTGCCAAAGATCAGCGTGGCGATGCGGGATTTGTCGACTTCGACGCCTTCGATGCGGTTCGAGGAGATCGCGCTTTCGATAAGCGCGTGTTCACGAAGCACCTTTAGTTTCTGCGGTGACTGGCGGGTGAACAATTCCTGTTTGCCGAGCGCTTGGGCGAGGTCGGTCAAATACCACGTTGTCCGCGTGGGCAGCGTAGGCGGTTCGGCGGCAAGTAGCCGGAGAGTCATCATAGCATTAGTCTCGATCACAACCGCGAACGCGGCTCAACCGACACCGTCACCGAAGAACTCAAACTGCGTGAGCGGTAAACCCTCTGAGTCGCTTTTTGAAAGTCAGCCGCCGTGGCTTTTGGGATGTCCATGAACTTTTGCGGATTGCGGTCAACCAGCGGAAACCAACTGCTCTGAACCTGCACCATTATCTTATGACCCTTGCGAAACGTGTGATACACGTCCGGTAAATTGTAGCTGATCGCTGCCGGCTTGCCGGGGATCATCGCCTCCGGATGCTCAAAGCTGTTTCGGAATTTCGCGCGGTACGGTTCGCCTCTCACGAGTTGTTGATAACCGCCCATCTTTACCGCATTCGCCGGCGCGGGCTGATTCACTCGCGTGTCGCCGGGACGCGCTTCGGGCGACGGAGGTTGCGGATAGTCGCCCGGATAAACATCAATCAACTTCACAACGAAGTCCGAGTCCGTGCCCGTAGTTGATACCTGCAGGTTCATTTTGATCGGACCGGCGATGGTCAGATCGTCTTCGAGCGGCTCGCTTTGATAGACCAGCACATCCGTGCGCGAAGCGGCGAAGCGCTGATCCTCGGTCATATAGTCGCGAGTCATGCCGTCGGCGACGTATCCCACATAAGGCACAGGCTTGTTGGGATCGCTGATGTATTCGTCAAATGAGTCGCGCCCGTCATCCGTGGGCGCATCACTGCTCAAACGCCCGCTAGCGTGAAAGTAGAGTGTCTTCGATAGCAGACCTTTTGGCGGCCACGCGTCGAGCTTTCGCCATTCGTCGAGACCCGTCAAAAACATCCACGCTTCAGGCATATCCGCCGCTTTGTCTTTCAGATACTTCATGAAGAACGGAAATTGAATCTGCTCGCGAAAGAATGCCGCCGTCTTTACGCTGAAATTCAGATTGCCCAAACGGTCTCCGTCGCCGCGCGACCAACACCCGTGACACCACGGGCCCATCACCAGAAGGTTGGTCGTCGTGGGATTGTTTTTCTCGACCGCCCGATAAATGTGCAGCGGACCCATCGGGTCTTCGGCGTCGAACCACCCGCCTACGTTGAGAACCGCGGGCGTGACGTTGGTCATGAATTTCCAAAGCGAGCGTGACTGCCAGAACTCATCGTAGTTCGGATGATCGACGATCTCCTGCCAGTAGGCAGCTTCGCCGTTGAAATATTTTCTGCTGGCATCTGCGAGCGGACCCATCTTCAGGAAAAACTCATAAGCGTCGGGAGTCCCGAAATCGAAATCGAGTCTCTGTTTCGGCGCTGATGGTTCGCCTCGCCGCGGAGTGAAGAAACCATAGAACCCGAAATTCGCGCCCAGCATGAACGCGCCGTTGTGATAAACGTCATCGCCCATGTAGTAATCGGCGGTCGGCGCCTGGGGCGAAGCGGCCTTTAGCGCCGGGTGCGCCTCCATGAGGCTTGCGGCGACGTGGAAGCCCGGCTGCGAGATGCCTACCATGCCGACGCGGCCGTTGTTGTTTGGAATGTTTGCGAGCAGCCACGCGATCGTGTCGTAGGTATCGGTGCTTTCGTCGATGTCGTTGTTGCTTTTCTTGTTCGGATGATGCGGCCGCACTTGCAGGAACTCGCGCTCGGACATGTATCGGCCGCGCGCGTCTTCATAGACGAATATGAAACCTTCTTTCTCGAAGTGCTCCGATGGTCCGAGCGAAGTGCGATAGTGATCGACTCCATAGGGGGCGATGCTATACGGCGTGCGAGTCAACAGAAACGGATATTTTTGCGAAGTGTCTTTTGGAACATAAACCGCCGCGTATAGCCGCGCCCCGTCGCGCATTGGAATGTAGTACTCATATTTTGTGTAGCGTTCTTTCACTCGCGCTGCGTCTTGAGCGGGATCCTGCGCGGCAAGCGGAGCTGCGTGGATAAAAAAGACGAGAATGATTGCCGCAGTGCACCAAATCCTTGTCATCATCGACTCCCGGATTTATTAGAAGCGGGCTGATTCTAACTTAGGCAAGTCGGGTCAAACAATTGTGAATACGCCGCCCCGCGTAGTGACCGGCCTCAGTCTTGAATGATAAAGCTCGAGAAAGGCGCGGGCCCGACACCGCAGATGGGGAATCCTGAGCAGGGCAATACTCTCGTCTAATGTCTCGGCCCGCTCTTAAAGATGGGGAGGTTTACGTCACTCAACGGATTGGGCAAAGCGGGGACTTCAACTACGATGGAACGACTCTCATATCCTCTGCTTGTTGTGGCGCGTACTGATATTCTCCCAGCCGGGATGTTCCGCAGTATGTATCTTCCGGTGCTATCCGTTATGGCCTCACTCTTGCCGGTTCTGACGGACGCTCCCGCAATCGGAGTATCATTCTCCTCGTTGAATTTTCCATCGCCGTCGAAATCCATGTATACCCTGCCCGAGACAACGCCCTGAGCGCCGTGCGAAACCTCGAATCTGGCGCCGGTCGATGAAGGAGAGATCGACAGATTCACATCGCGAAGTATAGTTGGAGAACGTGGAAGCTCGATAGTAACTGAACGGCTCGCATATCCTCTGCTCGTTTCAGCTCGTATTTCTATTTTACCCGCAACTACGTTGCGCAGAATGTAGGTGCCGCCGTCATTCGTAATAGTTTCCGCCTGGCCGATCCTGACGGAAGCTCCGGGTATCGGCGTATCAATCCCCGGAGTGAAGTTTCCATCGCCGTCGAAATCCAGAAAGACGATTCCTGAGACGGCGCGTTGAGCCGCGAGCGGCAAATCGACGTATACACCCTCCAGGGGATTGACGGTAATTGGCCATATTGTTTGCGCGGGCAAGCGAAAGTTTGCCGGAACGGTTGCCGTGTCAATCTCAAGGAGATATCTGCCGGGCGCGAGATTGCGAAACTCGTACAAGCCGTTGCCATCGACTGTTTCTACGAGGTTGTTTAGGCGGGATGCTTCAGCGGGACGCAATGTGAGTCTTACTCCAGAGAGTCCCGGCGCGTCTCCTGCCGCTTGTTCGCCAGTAAGCAGAAGGTCGTTAAATACACGACCCGCCGCAAAACCACTACTGGTCAATCCAAAGGTCAGCTTGACCGTATGCCGCGCCGACAGTGATATGTGTTGCAGCGTAGCTTTGCTCGCTCGAAGCGTTACGCCGAGATCATTGGAGCTCAACTCAACGTCGAAGTCGCCCGGCTCCAATGAGCCGAAGTCAAAGTCACCGCGCGAATCTGTAACTACACTAGCTTTTGCATCAAGTCGAACGGTCATCCCGGCGAGGCCAGTCTCGCCCGGATCCTCTTGACCGTTGCCGTTCAAATCCCCAAAGACTCGCCCGTGAATATGCCCGCGATCGAGTCCAAGCAATCTGGCGAGCTGGAGTCCCCCCTCGCTACCGGCTCCGAACCGGTGAACATAACCGGCCGAAATACCGGTACGGGCATGTGTTCCGCTGAACGTAAATGCGCGCGCAATACTGATCTGGAATGAGTTCGCCGCATCGAGCTTAATATCTGTGTTTACCGAGGCGAGGATCGCGCGCTGTTCCATCGATGTGTATGTCCCGGTGCTATAGATCACGGCGCCCGAAAAGGTAAGGCGCGACGATGCAGATTGCAGTCGAACGCCGGTTTCCGTATTACGTGTAAGCGGCAGTTGGATCCCGTTTAGCAAAATCGGAAGCGAATCCCGGTTCGCGAACAGGAATCGAACCGGATCTGCGGCGAAAGAAGCTCGTAGCTCCACTGGCAGAAGACCGGGACTTCGCAGAATAAGACTTTCCAAAGTAGGGCTGTTACTTCTGTAGTACAGAAAGCCCGTAGCCGAACCCCGACCCCAACCAAAGCGCAATTGCTCGCGCAGCGTCAGACCGCGATTCATCTGCGCATCCGTAGCCGTTTCGCGGCTTTGAATTAACCCGGATTCCAGGTTGTTCGACCAATGACGGCCGAAGCGCTGGTCATACTTCGCTATGATATTCCGCGTTTGGAGATTCAGAAGAAAAGAGCTGAGAGCGGAAGCCGGGGCGGCAATCACCTGTTGATTAAGGCTAAGAACGAAATTCGCACTGGGAATAGGCCTGAAGTTTGTACTGAACAGGAAAGCCGCGCTGTTTAGTTGGATGCGGTCGAATCCCTCAGGCGGAATGGCGGCAGTGCGATAGTAACCGGCAGAGACACCAAGCCGAGCGTTCGGCTGCCAGTGCAAATTAAATGTTGACGCCTTGTGTCCGCCCGACTGCGCGCCGATAGCGATGATCGGGGAGTGCCGGTCGAGGCTTGAGAGTTCGCCCGAAAAAGTAAACGCGCCGCGCAACACATCAAGCTTCGCACGCCACGAAAGACCGCCGTTGCCGTATTCCGTTTCGCCTTCGAGGGTCGTCCGCGCATCGGGCGTATAGCGTGCGTCTGTGTGAAGGACCATCCCGCCGCGCGGACGGGCAGAATCCAGAATGCTCTCGAGCTTGCTCGGCGCGATGAAAAAGAAACCTGAACGAACGCGCAACGATTTGCTCTGGAGAACAGGCATGATCGCGCCGGCAATCCGACCTTGTCCCTTATTAAGAAGCGTGAGTTGTGGGCTCGCGTTCCCGGCGAAAAGCTCGAGACCGCGCCAGCGCGAATCTCGGGTCGAGACGAAATGCGGGCCTCGCAAGAGAGAGCCGCTCAAACCGAGCCTCGACACATCCAATGAGCTATCCAGGAGATCGAGCTTGGTGGTGGGAGCGTCCAAACCAAACCGAAGCCGACTGGTTCCGAAGCTGGCAATCGGCGCAAGAGTAAGACCGCGGTCGCCGCCGCCAAAGAAGCGAAACATCTCGCCGCTCATACGCAGCGTGCGTTTGTCCGTCAGCTTTTGAGAGTATTCAAAGCTCTCACGCATGAGCGACGGGGCACCGCCCGAACCGGGCGTGAAATAAAGGCTGTTGGAACCTGTAAATGATCCGAGCGACTCAACGCGCCGCTCATTGTTTCTCGAGCGCCTGACCTCTGGCGGGCGCTCTACGTCGAGGGCATATGTGATTCGGCTTGTCTTCCCTGAAATGATCAGGATAGTGTCCCCGCACATCAACCCTGTGATGAGAATGCTGCGATCGCCTTTGATCTCTACCCTGGCAATGGCCGGGTTAAGGACTATTGTGGAAGTGATTGGCTCACCGAAAGCGACTTCGCGCGTAATCTGAGCTATGAGTTTGATGCGCGGCGCCAAGCTGCGCGAAGGGGCTTGTGGAGGGGCCGCCTGGGCATCGGTTTGATTAAACTCGGCGACACCGGCATCACTCGACACAGGCACAAACGCCGATACGGCTGTTCTTGTGAATGGCAAGGTCGCAACAACGGCGACAGTCAGGGCGAGCGCGCCAAGGACCCTCACGGAACGCCGGTTGATCCTTAAGTGTTCTGTCATCGGGGAGTGTTTGGCCTCATCGGAGAAAGCCGAGACTCATCACTTAATTTGCCTGAGTGCTCGGGGCGACCCGATTCAGGGTTATCTCAAATGGAAGCTCATAGACCAGCGTGGCGGGAGTGGTCCCCGCTCGCGGATAGCTCAATGTTACCAGTGCGGTGTAACGGCCCGGCGACAGCTCTCCCGCCCAGGCGGTTTTCAGGTAATCCCGTTGTCCCGGCATATATCGCTTCTCTTCGATCTCTCCCTGCCCCGCTAATTTTCCGGATGCATCCAGAAGAGCAAACACTCCGCGGACGCGCGCATGGGCGGTGCTTCGATTGCGGACGTCAAGGTTCATCTGGAGGAGAGAAGAAGACGTGGGCGGCGAAATTTGGCCAGCCATGATCTCAACGTTGTACTCGGTGGTGTCCTCTGTTGTGAGCAGCAAGAGACCTTGAAAGCGTATTTTGAGCGTAGCCTTTGCAGTGCCCGCGGCTCCCGGAGGAGAAGGATCCGCGTTCTCAGTCTCAAACGTAGGCGCAGTGTAATAGCCGCCGGCCGCTCCTCGCGGGACGGTGATGATCGCCTCAACGCTCCCCGAGCTGTGCGGCTCAATTATGAACTCTGACGGTGTAAATTGAACCCACGCTGACGCGGAATGCGGAAGCGTTCCAGGTCGTCCGTTCACTCGTTGGTTGTGTTCGTCATACCAGTAATCACTGAGCGAACAGCGCACGCGCAGACGTGTAGTTGTACCGTTTGATAGTGAAAACACATTGGTGTAAGTGGCGCCGCGCTTTACAGTCGCCTCCATCAAGGCCGGCGCGAGACCGAGCGATTGTGCCTGTACTGAATAGACTGTGCTGCACAGGAGCGCAACCCAACAGCCAGCCGAAAAGAGAAGTAATCTTCGCATCATTATCCTCGCCTCAGGAAGGAAGTTCGCTCGCCGGTGCGATGATGAGGTTTCCCGAGCTCATCGGGGAACCGTGCTCACATCGCGCCGGCGAGCGAGTTGGTCTAGGTCTCGTCCCCGGATCTGCCTAGGGAACAGTAATGGTGTAAACCAGGTTGATTGAGTGAGCCCCTGCCACGGCGTTTCCACCGTTGGAATTGGGAACGAAGACACCGACATATCGATCAAACGCGGTTCCGTTTGCTGCGGCGGACGTGACGTTCCTTGCCGTGCCGCTGACGAGCGGAATTGTCTCAACTGACTCGGCGTCAGCGCCTTCGCGCGCCGCAGCCTGTGAAGCAGAATCATCACTTGTCGCCTGGGCTACAGTGATGGTTGCTGTCGAGCCAGAAAACCCGGTGAAGCCAGGCGTCAGTCTGATCGGCGTCGTATACATCCAGCCTGTCGTGCTCACCGCAACTTTGGAAACGTTTGTCGCGGGAGTACCAATACCCAGCCCGTTGACATTGCCAAGATCAATCGTGTAGACGCCAGCAGACCCGCTGACCACCGCGCCCGACGTTGCCGTTGAAATGTCTAACCTAAGCGCAGTCTGAAAAGTCGCCGACGCAGCAAGACTGGAAGTAGTCGTTGCCTCATCGTTCACAGGGCCTTGCGCCGAAGCGGTTCCCACGCAAAGAAACAATGCTGCTAGAAGAAATCCATATCGAAGCTGTTTTATGTAATTCATGCACATTCACTCCCTGGTTCAGTTCTTTCATATCGACTTAGAAAAGTACTAAGTTCGTCAAGCGCCGAGATCCTCCAGCTATCTCGATTGTTCTGTCAGCAGATACCGATTGTCCTGACTTCAAAGCTCAACCAGTTTCAGTTACGGCACCTGCCGTGCCGCTCGTTCAAACAAGAGAACTTCGCCCGTATTGGCCACGTCCGTTGATACTTGCGAACCCTCTCATATCCAAAAATGAAGATGCCTCGCCGTAAGAGTGGCGATACAGGACATTTTAGTGCGAAGTCACATGTGGAACACCTGAACCAGCCAGGCGTGCGAATCGACGACAGTAACGCCGGTCTGCCGCACACAGAAATGTTATCTTTAGGTGGCAATGAATGGTCAAAAACGAAAGAACGTTCGCCCGGGTGTCGACGTGGATGTCATCTTGAAGAAGGATCAAGGTTCAGGCCGGCTCACGCGAGGCGTAGTCAAAGACATTCTTACGAAGTCTTCGTTTCATCCGCACGGTATCAAAGTGCGCCTCGTGAGCGGTGAAGTCGGCAGAGTTCAGGTAGTCTTCGAGTCATCGGATGAAGCACGATAGCGAAAATCAGGATTTGAGAATGGTGGAAGCATGTACGGGCGTCCCTCTGTGGGCGCCCCTTAATCATCAATACGAGTGTCGCCGGATGAGGGGCGGCCACCGAGGGCCGCCCCAACAAGCTCTCGCGTGTGCTTCTTCTTCCAAACTGTGTTGACTGAGAATCATTGACTCGGCGCCATGACTATCATCTCTCTCGAAGACATAACGATGAGCTACGGTCCCCGGCTGTTGTTCGAAGGTGTGACCTTCGGCCTGGAGGACAGCGACAAAGTCGGACTCATCGGACTCAACGGTTCAGGCAAGACCACGCTGCTGCGGATAATCGCAGGACGCGAACAAGCTCAGCGTGGCCGCGTCGTCATCGCCAATGAACGAGTCGTTGCTTACTTGCCGCAGAATCCCGAATTCGATCCGGACCGGACAGTGCTGGATGCGGTCTTTACCGCAAGCGATGAAACATTGCGGTTGCTGAGAGATTACGAAATGGCTTGTCACAATTTGTCATTGCGGCCCGGCGATGAACGGATGCTCGATCGCGTTGCGACGATGGCTCATCAACTGGAAACGTCAGGCGCGTGGAACCTCGAGACCAACGCACGAACCGTCTTGAGTCAGCTTGGAATCAGCGACACAACCGCGCGGATGGCGTCGCTGTCAGGAGGCGAACGCAAGCGAGTCGCGCTCGCGCACGCCCTGGTCTCGCGCCCCGATTTATTGATCCTCGATGAGCCCACCAATCACCTGGACGCCGATACGATTGCATGGTTTGAGACATATCTTGCACGTTTCTCGGGCGCGCTTCTGCTGGTAACTCACGATCGATACTTTCTCGATCGTGTCGCGGGTCGCATCCTGGAAATCGATCGTGGCCGCGTTCAGAATTTTTCGGGCAACTACGCTTACTACGTTGAAAAGAAAGACGAGCAGGAAGCTCAGGAAGCCGCCGCGGGCGAAAAACATGAAGCGCTGCTGCGGCGTGAACTGGCGTGGCTCAGGCGAGGCGCGAAGGCCCGCTCGACAAAACAGAAAGCTCGGGTCCAACGCGCCGAAGAACTTCAGAAGCAACCGGCAAGATCCGCCAAAGCCGAGCTCGACATCTCAATCGGTTTCAGCCGGATGGGCAAGAAGATTCTCGAACTCGACGGCGTAACGAAATCCTATGACGATAAGAAGCTGATCGATCGATTCAGTTACACGCTTAAGCGCAACGATCGCATCGGAGTCATCGGCCCTAGCGGGTCAGGCAAGACAACCCTGCTCGACATAATCGCTGGGCGCGTCGAGCCCGACACCGGACGCGTCGATCGAGGACAAACAATCGTCATCGGCTACTACGATCAAACCAATCGCGAGTTGAACGGCGCCGAGCGAGTGATCGATTACATCCGCGAAGCGGCCGAGAGAATCGAAACCGCCGATGGCGAATCAATCACCGCGAGCCAGATGCTGGAAAAATTTCTTTTCCCACCGCCGATGCAATACGACGTGATCTCGCGTCTGTCGGGAGGCGAGCAACGTCGTCTCTATCTTTTGAGAGTATTGATGAGCGCTCCGAACGTGTTGATGCTGGACGAGCCGACGAATGATCTCGACATTCAAACGCTGGTGAGGCTTGAGGAGTATCTGGACTCGTTCGTCGGGTGCCTGATTGTCGTCAGTCACGACCGCTATTTTCTCGATCGCACGGTGGAGAGCATCTTTCGTTTCGAGGGAGACGGACGAATCAAGGAATACGCGGGCAACTACAGCGCGTTTCTTGAAGCTCGCGAGCGCGAAGCGCCGGAATCCGTCGAAGCAAAATCGCCTGGCGCGAAACCCGCGGCAAATTCATCCAGCGCGCCACGCAAACTGTCGTACAAGGAGCGGCGAGAGTTTGAAGAATTGGAAAAGCGAATCGAGCAAAGCGAAGCCAGAAAGGCCGAACTCGAACACGTTTTGTCGAGTTCCGCGAGCGACTTTGTTGCGGTTGAAGCCGCTTATGTCGAGCTGGAGTTGCTCAAGCAGGAACTGGAAAAGGATGTTGATCGATGGGCGGCGCTCGCGGAGCTTGCTTGAGTCCGACAAACTTCAGTTTGTCGACGTGAGCGGGCAAGACGACAAACTGAAGTTTGTCGGACACTCAAATCAGGACATTCCCAGGGACTCATATACCGCGACGATCTTCATACTTCCGTGAGATTGCTTCTCGCCGGCGCCTGCCCCGAGTGCTCTTGTTCTGATGTAGCCTTGCGACATCCAGAACTTCAGCACTTGTTCCATAGCTCCCTCGGGAATGCTCATGCCTGACTCAACAAGCTCATCATAGATCTCGCCGGTGTCTATGTTCGGATGGAGGTCATCCAGTGTCGGGTATTCGCCTGACGTCCATCTTCTCCAGATTATCTCTCGCATTTTTTGTTCTAATTCATGGTGCATATAGCGCGCCTCGATGATGACTATAACACGGTTATGAAATGTCTTGTCAGTACGAGGACAACTTGGGTGGGAACTTCAGGCGACAGTTCTGTCGATCACCCGACAAAGGGTTATTTATTTTACCCGTCGTTTGTCTTTGTATATAATCGCGGCCAGAAATGGTGAAAGCCAAGGAGTCATTCTATAGCGATCCTGAAGGCGAGCTTGCTAAGGCATTCGGTGCGTTCTACACCGACGCCCAGATTGCCGATTTTCTCGTATGGTGGGCGGTGCGCTCCGCGTGCGACACGATCATGGATCCAAGCTTTGGTGGCGGCGTTTTCTTGAGGTCCGCATCGGTGGCGATAACCAGGCTCGGGGGTGAACCGGCAGACCAGATCCTCGGTGTTGAGATAGACTCCTCCGTGCATTCTGAAATCGGCGATAAACTCTCAGAAGAGTTCGGGGTCAAGAGAGAGAACCTTTTGCTTGCCGACTTTTTTAGCCTCGATGTTTCATCTGATCGGCAGGTCGACGTCATAGTGGGCAATCCACCCTTCATTCGCTACCACAGGTTTTCGGGTGATACGCGGATACGAGCGCTTAACCGCGCGGCAAGTCAGGGTGTCCGTCTCAGCGCGCTGTCTAGTTCGTGGGCTCCATTCCTCGTTCACAGTATCGCGATGGTTAAGTCCGGTGGGAGACTCGCGATGGTAGTTCCCATGGAGATTGCCCACGCTGTCTACGCTCAACCAGTCCTACATCACCTGTGCAGATCATTTGGTAAAGTAACTTTTTTGACCTTCCGGAAGAAGTTATTTCCCGATCTTAGCGAAGACACTCTGTTATTACTTGGCGAGAACAAAGGTGCAAAGTCATCGAAGTTTCACAAGCTGGATTTGGCGCATTCCGGACAACTCGCAAAGATTCAACGACAAGGCCGCCTTCCTTCGCACCGACATTCCCGAATGAACACGCAAGCAGTCTCCGAGGGCCATGAAAGGCTCATCGAGTACCTGATTCCAAAGAAGGCGCGTGAACTGTATCGAGAGTTGAAATCGTCGCCCTTGATTAAGCCGCTCGGCGAGCTAGCCGACGTTGGTATTGGATACGTTACTGGAGCCAATGAGTTTTTCCATCTTAGTTATGAGGATATTGAGCGGTGGGGGATTCCAGATGAGTACCTCAGACCAGCTGTCAGGCGAGGGCGAGCTCTTGCTGGCTTACGGTTCTGCGAGCGCGACTGGAAGAAAGCTTTAGAGATCGGTGAGGCCGGATTCCTCCTACTGATTGAATCCCGGAATAGTCTCTCCGAAGGTGTGCTGAGATATGTTAAGCATGGAGAGGTAGCGGGCGTAAATGGATCTTACAAATGCCGCTCCCGATCTCCGTGGTACTGTGTTCCTCACGTGTACCAACCGGACGGATTTCTCACGTATATGAGCGGTTCTCTCCCTCTGCTGGTCGCTAACGATGCCTGCGTCGTCGCTCCGAATAGTCTTCACATTCTCCGACTCCGCGATCAAACTCCCATGACGTGCGATGCAATTGCGGCATCCTGGCAAACCTCGCTGACTCGCTTAAGCGTAGAGATAGAAGGCCATGCTATGGGCGGCGGGATGTTAAAGATCGAGCCATCAGAAGCTGAGAGAGTTCTTGTGGCGATTAGCAAGGGTTCGACGCGACGACTGGACAAGCTGGCGAAAGATCTGGACATCCTGGTGCGAGCTGGTGATCAGAAGATTGCGCAGATGCTGGCCGACGAAGCAATCCTCAAGGACATTATCGGCTTGAGCAAGAGAGACTCTGTTCTCCTGCTAAGCGCGGCTGACGAGCTGAGAATCCGAAGATACTCAAGGAGCACTGCAGCGTGAGCATACTCGACGCCGTTGTCGCGACCGGACAAATCCCTTATGACAGCGTGCCCCAAGCACAGAAAAAGCGGTTCTCTGAGAAGTTGTCGGCCAACCTGGCGGTTGAGGTCGCAGATGGTTTGCGTGCAGCAGGCTTTGGCGCCACTCGACCGGTACGCGGTGGTCCGGGCGAACGAGCCTTCCAGGGAGGACTTGGACCAAAGAAGGTGGACGTCAGCTACGCAGATGAACGCAACGGCTTGCTGCTAGCAGTGTCAATAAAGACCATAAACTTTCAACCCTTCGGAAAGAACCTAACCAACCGATTTGCCGATCTCTGCACTGAATCAATTAATCTTCACTTGCGATTTCCCTATTCAGTAGTGTGCGCTATTTTTGCCTTCCCGATTGCGGCAGACAGAGATCAAACCGATAGGCGCTTATCATCAACTTTCCAGAGGGCAACTAAGCTGTTCGGCTCCATGAGCGGTCGAGGCGAATATACCGACCCCTCGGAGAAGTTCGAGCACATCGCGATGTTGCTGTTTCAACCAATCACCGAAGATGGAGCAACACCCTCAGTGAGACTCGTAGATGCAGCTTCGGGACGCGAAATTTCCGAACGGGAGTATTTCGAAGCAGTGCGCGAACTCTATAACAGGCGTAATCCGCAGGCTATGGTCACCGGCGAGAGCCTAGTTAACGCCGATCAATGAATTCAGTTCACGAACTTGTCGATTCGCTCGCCTGGGACAACTCTCCTTCATAATCCAACCGCCGCCGTGTAGAATAAGCCTTCATTTATGCCTGTCGCGGTCAAACCCTTCAAAGTCGGAAACGTCGAAATTGGCGGTGGGGATCTGTTCCTGATCGCCGGGCCTTGCCTCGTCGAAAGCGAATCCCACGCGCTCAAAATGGCCGAAGCGATCCGCGCTATTACCAATCGAGTCGGTGTGCCATACATCTTCAAATCGTCTTACGACAAGGCAAATCGCACTTCAATCGACGCTCATCGGGGACTGGGAATCGGAGAAGCTCTGAAAATACTCGGTCGTGTTCGAAGCGAGGCCGGTGTTGCGATCCTCACCGATGTCCACGCAACGGACCAGGTGCAAGCGGCCGCCGAAGTTGCTGACGTATTGCAAATTCCAGCGTTCCTCTCGAGGCAAACGGATTTGATCGTCGAAGCCGCCCGCTCGGGTCGCGCGGTGAACATCAAGAAGGGTCAGTTCCTTGCGCCGGGCGATATGCAACACGCGATCGAGAAGGCCACTTCGCAGGGCAACGAACGGGTGATGATAACCGAGCGCGGCACGAGCTTCGGTTATAACAATCTGGTCGTCGACTTTCGCGGCATCCCGATCATGCGAGAGTTCGGGTATCCGGTTGTGCACGATGTTACTCACAGCCTTCAGCGGCCCGGGGGACTCGGTTCGGCAAGCGGCGGCGATTCACAGTTTATTGAATACCTGGCGCGCGCGGGTGTGGCGTGCGGAGTGGACGGCGTATTCATGGAAGTGCACGACAACCCGGAGGCGGCGCTTTCGGATGGCCCGAACAGTTTGCCGCTCGCGAGGCTCGAACCGCTGCTCGAGAAGTTGAAGGCAATACACGAACTCGTTAGTGATGCGTTGCGGTAAGGCGATGAAAGGTTTCTGGTTCCTAGTTTCTGGTCTCTGGTTTGGGGAACGGATTGACTGCCGAGGTACCAGGAGCCGCGAACCAGAAACTAGAAACCAGAAACCAGAAACCAGAAACCAGAAACCGAATATGCTTAAGAAATCGCTCTTAGCTCTTTTCGTTGTGGTAGCGCTCTCGATAGTGGCGGCGGCGCAGGAAGTCGAAGTCGATCGCTACAACATCAACGCTCGCATCGACCCTGCCGCAAGCGCCGTCGATGTGCGCGCGTCGCTCAGCGTGACAAACCTTGGGCAGTCTCCCAAATCGAAGCTCTTTTTCCGGCTCACGAGACTCGCGAAGGTCGCTTCGGCAACGGTCAACGGCGCGTCCGCCACTGTCGAAAGCGCCGAGGATCGCCGCATCAATACTCTCTCGCAGATAACCATCACCCCCGGTTCTTCAATCGACGCAGGCGGCAAAGCGACAGTCGAGATGAGCTATCGCATCGAGGCTCCCGAATCGACCGCGCTCATTCACATTTATTCGGGCGAGGTGCTGCTCACGCCGGAGTCGATGTGGTTCCCGATGCCTTCGACGATGTTTACGCTGTACGGCCCGACGACCGCGCCGTTCACCCTGACGCTCAGCACAACGCAGGGCGGCAAGTTCCGCGCGCTTGCGGCGGGAACCATCAAGGGAGACGGCCAGAATTCCACATTCGAGCAGCCGCTCAATTCGCTTCCGCTGGTTGTCGCCGGGAACTTCGATCAACCGGTTATCTTCGAACGCAGCGGAGTGAAAGTCGAGATCTACGTTCAACCTGGCATCACTGCCGTGTCGGCGGACTCGAAGGCCGCCGGGGATTCACAAGCGATCATCACGCGTCTCGGGGATGAAGCCGGCAAGGTGATCGACTTCCTGACGCGCACGCTTGGGCCGCCCGCGACAGGTGCGACCTTTCGAATAATATCGTCGGTGCGCGCGGGCAACTTGTCCGAACCGGGTGTGCTGGTTCTCGGCGAACAGGTTTTCCGGCGCGACACGCTCAGCGCGGGGACGATTGAAGTGCTTGCGGATGCGATCGCGCGAATGTGGCTCGAGGGCCGCGTGCGTTTGCGCGGACGAGAAGCGAGATCGTCGCAAGAGAATCGCACCCCCGTGAAACCTCGAAGCGCGGCGTTTCTTGCCGATTCGTTGCCGCGTTATATAGCGGCGATGTATTTCGAAGACCGCTTTGGTAGAACCGCCGCGAGCGACTTGTTCACTCGAATGCGATGGGGCTACACGCCGGTCGCGCAATCGGGCCGTGACGCCGAGCTGGGGCTCCAAACCGTCTTGCTGCCGAACTACAGCGCCGCGGTTCTAAACAAGGGGCCGCTGGTATTAAGGCTGCTCGCCGAGACTGCAGGTCGGGACAAGCTGCTCGCCGCGATCAAATCGGTTTTCTCCGGCGCGCAAACTCGCATAGTAACCATCGACGACCTGCGCGCCGAACTGGTGAAAGGCGCGTCGCCGGAAGTCGAAAAAATATTTCAGCAATGGGTTGATGCGATCGTCGAGCCCGACATAATCATCGGCGCGGCGCTGGCGTCGGATAGACCGGGCACACAGCAAATCAATCTGCGCAATCTGGGCACGGGTGATGTTCGGGTGAATGTGCTGGCGACTACCGTTTCGGGCAAGCAGATGACCGCGTCCGTGCTGGTGCAGACCGAGAGTCTGGCGACTGCCGAAATCAACACGGCCGAGAAAATTACCTTCGTCGAAGTCGATCCGGAAAAGCTGATCATTCAAAGCAACTACGATAACGACGCGCGGGACGCCGACTCAAAGACTACGCGCACCTCAGCTCAGACGTTAATGAACGAGAGCATCGCTGCATTCAACAAGACTCAATTCGCGGAAGCCGAAACGAAACTGAGGGAGGCTCTTCGCTCCGATCCGCGGAACCCGACATTGCACAGTTGGCTGGCTCGCTCGCTTGTCGCGCAGAAGAAAATGGAAGAGGCCGCAAGCGCAGCAAACGCGGCGATCAAGAGTGATCCGCCCGTGGGTTCGGCTCTAGCCTGGGCCCGGATAACCCTTGGTCAGGCCGCGCTTGCCCGCAACCAGGCCGCCGAAGCCGTGAAACAGTTTCGAGCAGCGTCGGTTGAAGCCGATGAAGCCGCCGCGCAGCTTGTCGCAAAGGAACAGTTGATCCTGGCCGAACGCGCAGCCGGGAGCGCGCCGCCGGTGGATGAATCGGTTCGCGCATACATAACCGCGCTCGACGCGGCGATCAAAGAGCCGGCTTCGGATAAGCTTTTCACGCTTGTTATCAGGAACAATCTCAAACGGTTTGTGCAGGGTCTGACGCTGACAAGGCCCGCGTTGTGGGCGACTGAGATTCTGCGCATGGAGCAGATCGACGCGAACCGCATGGTCGTCGATGTCGCGCTCAAGGTTCGTAGTGAGGGTAAGGATCAGGCGGGCACGGCGGTCTATGTGCTCACTCGCACGGGAAGCGGCTGGCAGCTCGAAGACGTGCCTCACGCGCTGTTCAATGTGAAATAACTTCCGGGTCCAGGGTTCAGGGTTTCGGGTTCAGAGATCAGGGCTTACGAATCCAGATTCTTTGTTGCCGACAATTGAGCGGAGTGGGAACGACAAAACAAAGAACCCTGAACCCTAAACCCTGAACCCTAAACCATAAAATCTGAACCCTGAACCGCCCAATGAAACGAAACGCGAGCGCAATACTCCTGATCATAGCCCTGTTCATGATCGTCGTCGGGCTCAACTTTGTCTTCTTCGTTGATAACAGCGCAACCGACGAGAACGAAGATTCCGGCAATCGTTCCTCTTACCGCACGACGCCTTACGGCACCCAGGCGTATTACTCTTTACTCGAAGAAGGTCACTATCCGGTCACCCGATTTGAAAAGCCGTTCACCGAGTTACAGGATCACCAACCCGGTACCCTCGTGCTGATTGCGATTCCTCCAGCTCACAACCCCGGCGACGACGAGTTCGCCGCGCTGAACACGTGGGTTGAGGCCGGCGGGTTGCTGATCATCATCGATCGCGAAATCAACTTCAGGATCGGCGATGCGAACATTCAAACCGAACGCGCGGACGCAAAATCACAGGTGCATCCGTTGCAACCTACTCCGTTGACGCGAAACGTCCAGCGCCTGGCGTTGTCCGATCAGTCTAAACGAGTAAGAGTCGACAGCCGCGCGGCTACTTATCACATCGGGGATGAGCAGGCCGCGGTATTGGCGGACGCCGAGGTTGGCAAGGGTCGAGTCGTGGTGTTGAGTGATCCGCACGTCGTCGCCAACAACGGAATCGGCGAGGCCGACAACGTGATGCTCGCGATGAACTTGATCAACGAGAGGCCCGCGGGAAAGATTGCGTTCGATGAATTTCATCACGGGTACGGCGCTTCGACGACCGGCGGTGGTTTGATGTCGTATTTTCGAGGCACGCCGGTTCCCTGGATGATGGCGCAAGCGGGATTGATAGCTGTGCTTGTTGTCTACAGCTTCGGCCGCAGGTTTGGACGCCCGCTTCCATTGAAGCGCCAGCGACGCACGACCAATCTCGAATTTGTTTCGTCGATGGCAAACATCACACGGCTCGCCGAGGCCACCGATCTTGCGATGGAAAATATTTATTCCGAGTTTCGCAAACGGCTGTGCCGCTACAGCGCGGTTCCGCCTGGCGCCGACAATTCAAAGCTGGCAAGCGCGGCCTCGCGGCGTTCGAAGCTGGATGAGCGGGAGCTGTCGCTGTTGCTATGGCGTTGTGACAAAGTCGCGCGCGGCGACGAGACGTCCGATTCTGAACTATTGAAGCTCACGACGCGCATCCGTGAGATTGAAATACAGCTTGGCCTTTGACCGCCATGTACGGGCGCGCCTCCGTGCGCGCCCCTCGCTGGCATCCTATTGTGCATTCATCGCCGCTTGCAGACGAGCACTGACGAGGAGAGAGCAAATGAGAAATCGCATTGTGTGCATGGCTCTGGTTTCATCGCTGATCGTTTTATTGCCCACGGTTCACGCGCAAGGCCGCAAGCTGAAGATCTACATCTCGGCGGACATGGAAGGCGTAGTCGGAGCGGTCACCGGCGATCAGCTCGGGCCCCAGGGCTTTGAATACAATCGCTTTCGCGAATTCATGACCGAAGAAGTGAAAGCGGCCGTGGAAGCCGCTTTCGAGGCAGGAGCCGCCGACATCGTGATCAGCGATTCGCACGGCAACGGCGAGAACATCCTGATCGAGAAGCTCCCCGGGAACGTCACCGTTGTTCGCTCGTGGCCGCGCCCGCTGATGATGATGGAAGGCATCGACGACACATTCGACGGCGCGATCTTTCTCGGATATCACACAAGCACGACCAACATGACCGGCGTCCGAGCTCACACGATTTCAAGCGCGCGGCTGGCGGATGTTCGGCTGAACGGAACTTCGATGCCCGAAGCAGGAATCAACGCCGCGATAGCCGGCCACTTCAACGTGCCGATCATCATGATTTCCGGGGATGATGCGATTGTGAAGGAAGCAACCGATCTTCTTGGCAACATCGAAGGCGCCACGGTAAAGTGGGCGATCAGCTTTCACGCCGCACGGACGCTGACTCCGGCGGCGGCATATGCGGTGATTCGCGAGAAGACCAAACGAGCGATCGCGCGAATAAAAGAGCTCAAACCTTACAAGATGAAATACCCGGTAACGCTCGATGTGCGGTTCAAATCCTACCGGCCATCGGAGCTGTTGGCTTACTTACCGATCGTCCAGCGAACCGATTCACACAGCATAAGATTCGTCGGCAAAGACATCATCGAGGTTTCGAAGTTTCTCGAGTTCATAACGAACTACGATGTTTCGCTCGAACCCTGAACCAGTATCATTGTCTGGGGAACATTTATTCATTTGATAAGCATAGGTCACAGGTTGGCGCTGATGCCCGGGGTGATTCGGCGAGCCCGGCGCGCGAAGAGATTTCCCGTCTTGGGCGGAATTCTTGGGCTGACCGGCCGCGCCGAAACCGACATCGGGCCGGACGGCGCAGTCTTCGTGCGTGGTGAACTGTGGCTCGCGACCTCGCGAGAGAGCGTTGCCCGCGGCGAAGCTATCAGGGTTATTGACCTGCACGGGATTACTCTCGATGTCGAAGCCGTTTCACGCGATGCCTCGCCTGCTGTCGATCATCACGTGCCACTCGCATGACTTCAGCGGGAGGGGCGTCGCTTTTGTTCAGGTGTGGACCCGGATCTGTATCCGGCTTTCGCCTGAGACGGGCAGCCACTAGAATATAAGACCCTGGCAGGAGGGTAACCACAACCGGAAACCGGGGTGCTGACCATGAGCAACAAGCAAGTCATCGCCATTTTCATCATCGGCATCGGACTGTTACTGGGCGCGTTTTGGGCCGGACTCTACGTCGTCAAACAAGACACGACGGGCAACGCAAATCAGAGCCGTGCCGCCAATCAGAATGCGCAGAATCAGAATGCGCAGGCGGCAAAGTCTACGCCGACCAATCTGACAACGCAGCCGCCTCAGCCGCAACCTTCAAGCGACACGCGTTATGTCGTTCAGGTCGGAGCGTCATTCGGCACTGCTGAAAAAGCCAGCGAGTTGACTGCCCAGCTAAAGAAAAAATACGCGAGCGCCTACACACAGAACCCGACCGGGGCGGATACGCTTTATCGCGTACGCATCGGTCCGTACCAAAGCCGCGAGGACGCTCAACAGGTAGCGACCGAGCTTTCGAGTCAGGGTTTCAAGGGCGTGATGATTCTTCCATGGACGGGAAACTAAGGTTCAGGGTCCAGAGTTCCGGGTTCAGAGTTCAGAGTTCAGGGTTCTGGGTTCAGGTTTCGGTGACGCTACAAACGACAGGTTTGGGAAACCCGGAACCCTGAACTCGGAATTCTGAACTCGGAACCCTGAACTCTGAACCACTTAAAAAGCTATGCTGATCCAGATAGAAAACTCGATTGCGAGTTCGCCGCCGCGATTACCTGAATGGCTGCGCAAACCGATTCGAAACGTGGTCGCCGATCACGAGCTGAAGAAGATGCTGCGCACGCGCGGGCTTCACACGGTCTGCGAAGAAGCGCGCTGCCCGAATCGCAACGATTGCTTCGCGCGAGGCGCGGCGACTTTTATGATTCTCGGCGATGTGTGTTCGCGGAGCTGCGGCTTCTGTTCGGTGAAGACCGGCCGAGGCGTTGCGATGGAATCACTCGAGCGCGAACCGGAACAAGTCGCCGAAGCCGCGGCCGGGCTGAATCTTAATTACGTTGTGATTACTTCTGTGAATCGCGATGAGCTTCCGGACGGCGGGGCCGCGCACTTCGCGAAAACAGTCCGAGCGGTGCGCGCGCGACTGCCGCAATCTAAGATTGAAGTGCTCACGCCGGACTTCAAAGGCGACACGAGAGCCCTTCATACCGTGCTCGATGCCGCGCCCGACACATTCAATCACAATGTTGAGACGGTGCCGCGACTCTACAATACGGTTCGCCCGCAAGCTGATTATCAGCAATCGCTCGATGTCCTTCGAGAAGCGCGTTGCTACTCTCCGCGCGTTCTGACCAAATCGGGGTTCATGGTGGGGCTGGGCGAACGCCGCGATGAAGTCGAGCGATTGCTCGGGGACTTGCGCGCGCACGACGTAGACGTGGTCACTATCGGGCAATATTTGCAGCCGACTCGCCGGCACCTTGCGGTCGAAGAGTACATTCATCCCGACGTGTTCGATCGATATCGAGAATACGGTGAGCAGCTCGGCTTTCGCGCGGTGTTCTCGGGTCCGTTGGTGCGAAGCTCGTTTATGGCGGAGATGGTGAGTGAAATTGCGGATCGAGGGTCGAAGATAGAGGATTGAGGATCGAGGATTGAGAATCGAAGATAGAGGATAAAAGATCGAGAATCGCTTGAGAAATCTGATGAATCAATGCGCGCGGTTTCAATCCTCGATCCTCCATCCTCGATTCTCGATTCTCAACCCTCGATCCTCGATCGTCGATTCTCGATTCTCGATCTTCAATCCTCAATCCTCGATCTTCAATCCTCAATCCTCGATCCTCGATCCTCAATCCTCGATTCTTGATTCTCAATCCTCGATCCTCGATCGTCGATTCTCAATTCTCAATCCTCAATCCTCAATCCTCTCCCGCGTTCAGCACTCCGAAGAAGCGGTCCCTCCCGTCTACGCTCGCGAAGACTTGCTCGCCGCACGCTTTCGACTCGCTCGAGTCTTGCCCTATCAACAATCAGCGCCGTTCATCAGTAACCTAACGCTTGCCATCTTTTCGGGATTGCTGCTCGTGTTCGCGTTTCCGGATTGGAATCTGTGGTCGCTTGGTTGGATCGGCACGGCGCCGTTGATCCTGGCCGTGGTGAGAGAGCGAAGGTTCTGGCGATCGTTTGCGCTGGGCACAGTCACAGGCACGATCTTCTACGCGGGCTCATCGCACTGGATCACGTATTCGATGCACAACTACGGCGGGATCTCGCTCTGGTTGTGTTATCTGATACTGCTGATTTTTTCGGCAACGGTTGGGATATTCACCGGCCTGTTCGCATGTGTGTTGGCCATCACCGTCAAAAGATTTGGCAGTTGGTTAATATTGCCGGCCCCGTTGATTTGGGCCGCGAGCGAATGGTTGCGACTTAAAGCGACAGGCATGGGCTGGAATCCATTAGGCTACTCGCAAGCGTTCCAGCCGGCGGTGATCCAGGTCGCCCGATTTGGAGGCGTGTACCTGGTCAGCGCGATCATGGTTGCGGCAAGCACGGCCCTGGTCTTTTCGCTCGTGTATCTCGAACGAAGACGCGGCATCATCGTGCTCACGGCAGCCGGCATGATCGCCGTCGTATCGGTACTGTATGGAGAATCGCTGAGGCCCTCGACAGACGAGAGTGGCTCGGTGTCGGTGGCGGCAATTCAACCTAACGTTCCGATCGACGGCGCGTGGGATGATTCGAAATTCGTCGACGAAATTCTGCTCGGTCACGTGTCGCTGTCCGAACAGGCGATCCAGGCCAACAGCGCGAACAATACTCAGGAGAAAACAAACGGGATCGATCTGGTGATCTGGCCCGAGTCGCCGATGAGCTTCGAGTACGATCGCGATCCGGCTGTCAGGCGCAAACTTGCCGAGTTCGCCCGGCGCAACAATATTTATCTGCTCTTGAATGCGTGGGGGATTCCCGAGCATGCCGGGGCGAGTGACGCTCTGTACAACAGCGCCGTCGTTATTGGGCCAACAGGCGACAAAATCGCCGAGTACGACAAGAGCGCGCTTGTGCCATTCGGCGAATACATTCCCGGCCGGAGCTGGCTTCCATTCATGGATCGAGTCAAGGCGCTGGTAGGCGAGATCGCTCCCGGCAAGGATGTGACGCTTCCAGAAGTCGCCCGCGCAAAGCTCGGAACCTTGATCTGCTTCGAGGCAACCAGGCCCGATCTCGCGCGGCGGATGAAGAGAGACGGCGCATCGGTGCTCGTGCAGATTTCGAATGAGGCGTGGTTCGGACCGACATCAGAACCCAGGCAGATGTTGGCGGCGGCGATCTTTCGCGCGGTTGAGAACAATATCGAGCTGATTCGCGTGACGAACTCCGGATACGCGGCTCGAGTAGACACGTATGGAATCGCGCACGGCGAGACTCCGATGTTCGAGACGGCGACGCGTACGTGGAAGATCAAGACGGTCGAGCAAGCCGCGAATGATGCTGCTACCGTCTACACTCGTTATGGAGATGTGTTTGCGATTACCTGTTTGGTCTTGACTGTGCTGTTGTTGATCGCGGCGACAAGCCTTCAAGTGTGGAGAAAGGAAGAACGAGGCCACGATCGCGTTGATCGTGGGATGTAATAACCTTCCCGCGTCTCTAAGCTCACTAACTAGTAGTCAATCACACTCAGTTTGATGGATCGCAGATCGAGAACTCAGCCTTCCAATCCCGTAGGGATGACCTGTCTATAGAACAAGGCGCAGTGTTGGGGAACTCCAGCTCCGTAGGAGCGACCTGTGAATCCGCACGCGGCGTTTTTGCGGGAACGAGGTAACTCCTACGGAGTCACAGAACCTCACCCACTATACCCTCCTCATTCGCTCCAATACTCAGATTTCCGCAGTCGAGGTGTCCCGCGTATGCGACGGCTAGCGACTGAATTAAGAGGTTCGGGATTTGCAACGGCCTCTTATTGCAAGCAAGCCGTTCTGAAGTTGCAGTAGCGACACACGTCGAAGAGAATCCCTTGTAGTAGCCGCTTCAATGACGTTCAGCGCTGTGATACGAACGTCGGTCGTCCCTAGCTGTCGAGCAGTGATAGCTGCTGCTCCGGCTTCATCGTGGAGTTCGTTCAGCGCGCTTGTGTCAAAACAATAGATCATCGCACCTTGTTGCACCTACCTCTTCCGATGCTTCTCGATGTACGCCTTCGCGAACTCGACAAGGTGCGGCGCTTCGCGCAGGCCGATCTTTCTTGCCTCTTCCTCCGCGGCTTCAACAGTCCAGCCGTCGCGCAGCACTCGGCGAATCATCCAGAATGCGCCGACTCGAATCGCTGCGGTGCAGTGGATGAACAGCGGGCGGTTTGCGGGATCATCGGTGATCTTCAGGAACTCGGTCGCCTGCTCTTCTTTAGGGTCGCGATACACAACCGGAATGTTGAAGTATTTGAGACCAAGTTCTTTTGCTTTTGCTTCTTCTTCGGCGGCGCGATGCTCACCCGGTGTTCTGAGGTTGATAATCGACTTCACACCCTCGGATTTCAGTTTCTCGAGTGCCTCGAGCCTTGGCTGACCACCCGTGCAATATTGATCGCTCACGCGCGTGAAGTTGAAGATGGCTGGTTGCTCCGGTTGAATCTGCGCATGCACCACCGCGACGAGAATAGCCGCTGCCAGAAATGCACTGAGCTTTTTCATAATGTTCTCCCGAACGTATGACGACAATTTACGCCTTTCCGCTTCCGCCCTTCGTGATTCGATACAGCTTCGTCGCCGTGCGTATGATCAGGCTCCCTCGCACGATCGCCGGCGTCGCCATGCACATCTCGTCGAGCGAGTTCTTGCCAACCAATTTGTATTCCTTGCCTGCTTGAATCACAAACGTATCGCCGTCTTCACTCAAGCAAAAGATCTTTCCGTTGTAAGCCCACGGAGACGATGTGAACGCGTTGACGCCGGGATCGATGCGCACTTTCGCGTAGACCTCCGAGCCGGTCTTTGCGTCGTGACATGTGAAGAAGCCGCGATCATAAAGCGTGTAGTAATAATCGCCGTACACAATCGGCGACGGATTGTAAGGTCCCGCTTGCGGCTGATACCACGCGATGAACGCATTGCTGGTCTCGCCCGGCTTGAGTGAAATGTCACCCGACGCGCCCGGTTTGATCGCATACACAGGCCGGAGCTGATCGCCCACGTAACCCGATGCAATGTACACCAGACCATGCCTCGAAAACGGAGTCGGTATCGCGATCGAAGACATACCGGTGAATTCCCAGAGCGGCTTGCCGTTCAAATCGTAAGACCGAACTCTCTTTGTTCCGGGCGTGATGATCTCTGTGCGCGAGCCGTTCTCCCAAACGTAGGGCGTGGCCCAGTTGGTGCCCTGCTCTCTTTCGACTCGCCAGATCTGTTCGCCTGTCTTTGCATTCAGCGCGATCATGAACGACTCGGTGTCGTTGTCGTTCACCACGTACACCCGGCCCTTGTACAACACCGGCGAGGCGGCGGTTCCCCAACCGTATCGCGTAGCGAACGGTCCCCACTTCTTCGACCACAGCAGCTTGCCATTCATATCGAAACAGAACAGACCGACGTTGCCAAAGTAAGCATAGACGCGCTCACCGTCAGTCACCGGGGTTTCCGACGCATAGCTGTTCTTTAAGTGGCGGGGGCTGTCGGGCGGGCCCTTCTTCACTTCCTGTTGCCAGCGAATCTTGCCGGTCTTGAAGTCCACGCAGTACACCGTCCACGTGTGAATGTCAGTCGGCGGTTTGCGCTCGCCGCCGAAATACAAACCCTTCTTGGGCGGTTCGCCTGCGACCGAGCTTACGACCGAAGTCACAAAAATGCTGTCGCCCCAAACGGCCGGCGAACTCCAACCGGTTCCGGGAATGTCGGTCTTCCAGGCGACGTTCTCGGTGGTGCTCCATTTATCCGGAAGGTTTGGATCTTCAGCGACGCCGAGCGAGCCGGGGCCGCGAAACTGCGCCCAGTTACTTTGGGCCATCGCAGTCGTCAAAAGCAGCGCGATGAAAAGGAGAGCGGTTATCTGTTTTTTGATCATGTTTTTCTCCCGCAAAAAGGAAGTTCCGGGTTCAGGGTTCCGGGTTCAGGGTTCAGGGTTCAGGGTTCAGGGTTCAGGGTTCAGGGTTCAGCGTTGCTACTGGACACCGTACCGCAAATACTGAACTCTGAACCGCGAACCCTGCACTCCGAACCCTGCACTCCGAACTTTGCACTTCGAACCCTGAACTCTGAACCCTGAACTCTGAACCCTGAACTCTGAACCTCCGAACCCTGAACCCTGAACCCTGAACTCTGAACCCTGAACCCCCGAACTATTTCGAAACTCGTTTGCCAATGCAATACAGGTACTGGGCCGTTCGCATGAATATTTGTCCATCCGAAACAGCGGGCGAGCTCAGCGTGTAATCATTCAAATTGTTCTCGGCGATCACTTCAAACTTCGGCCCCGCCTTCAACACTGTCGTGAGGCCCTCTTCGTTGGTGACGTACAGTTTGTCATCTGCCAGGATCGGCGATGAGCTATAGGTTGCCGGCTTTATGCGTTGCGGTCCCCAGATGGTCTCGCCGGTCTTCGCATCAAGACACCACATTATTCCCCGGTCATCGACGACGTAGAAGTATTTGCCGTCAGTCACCGGAGTCGGCACATCGGGCCCGTGCGTGAACGCCCAGAGCTTATGTGATTCCGTCACGTCGCCGCGCCCGCCCGCCTTGATTGCAAGAAGCGGCTTCTCGCGCGTAGGCGCATAGACGACGGATTCATACACCACGGGAGAAGCAACGATTCGAAAGTTGGGATTGTTGTCTGGATTGAGACCGTTCGCGCGCCACAGCTCCTTTCCAGTCGCCGGATCGTGCCCGGTCACGCAATCGCCGCCGGTGATCACAATCTCGACATTCGTCCCGTATTTGAGCAACGCCGGCGTAGTGTAGGAATCGGGCGATTCTCGTATCGCTTGAGTGGGGCGCTCGACCTTCCAAAGTGTCTTGCCGGTCTTTGCGTCGATGCGCATCACGTAAGACGGATCGTCGGTTCGCATCCCGTGCAACACTTGAACAAACAGCGCGTCTTGATACAACAAGGGCGAAGATGCGTAGCCCCAGTTCAAACCAAAGCGCCCGTAGTCCTTCTGCACATCGCGCATCCACAGCTCGTTGCCGCTGAAGTCGAACGCCTTCAGAATTCCTGTTCCGGTCATCACCCAAACACTCTTGCCGTCGGTGACGGGCGAAGGCGACGACATGTTTTGCTTGCGCATCTTTGTGTTGCCCGCGCTGAGATGCTTCTTCCAAAGCGGCTCGCCTTTTGTTCGATCCACACACCAGAGAAAAAGGTCGCTGCCTTCCGCGACATTCAGAAAAATGCGCTCACCCCAGATGATCGGGGTCGCCCCCGTCCAACTCGGCAAGGCGAGCTTCCAGGTGATGTTTTCTTCGACGCTCCACTTGAGCGGGAGATTCTTTTCCGTGCTGATGCCGTTGAGTGAAGGCCCTCGCCATTGCGGCCAGTTATCGGCGAATGCGCTGGTCGCCGCGAGGATGATAACTGAACAGAACCAGACTGCGCGTCGTTGCATGTGGGCCCTCCGGGGCAGCTATGTTAGTGGATTCCGCCCGAAAGATGAAGTCAGTTTGATCTCGGGAGGATATCGTACAGCATCGTTGCCGCGGCACGGGCGGTCGAGTTTACTCACTTGATCTCGTTGGCTCAGAGCCTACCGGTATCTGAGCCATCCTAATTACCAGTCGAAGCGCTTCGTTCACGGCGTCTTCGGTGGGAAAGGCTCGCGCCACGTCTGGCGCGAGCAACACGAGGTTCGTGCCCTCCTTATATCGATCCGCGTACTTGCCACGCACGCCGCCCTTCAGAAGCGTCTTCAGATCGTATTCGGACCGCAATTCGTCTTCGGTCTCAGGTGAAGTCTCCTTCTTCATATGCACTTCTTTCGTCGCGCGTCAGTTCTCGCGCGCTGATGATTCGGATGTGGTCGCTCCGCTCCGCATGTGAAACGATTAGTAGCCGGCCTTCATGGAGAGGCCGACAATGATATAGCGTTCTTCATCAAACGAATGGTCCGGGTCTGGCACAGTGATAGACAGCGCGTCGTCGAATACCGTCGCCGCTTCTTGGAACGATACGCCGTGAAGTCTCAGATTTGATTCCGATTTCTCCGTGTCCCATTCAAACTCCACGGCGCCAAGTATAGCAGCGGCCAAACTGCAATTCTAACCGCGAGCCGGTGATAGCTGGACTCGATCGAGATGCTGGGCGACAACTTGGCGCCCGCCATTTTTGAGCCGCTCTTTTCTGCGTATGAGTGTTTCGGTTGGCGTGGACCGCGAGGCCGTGAAACTAAAGCGGGCCATCGATATCACTTCGCAATTCACCGGGCCGCGATGTCTCGAGTTCCTTCCAGATCAAAACGCTGTGGGTTTCCTTCAACAGCAGCGACCCGACGATGAACGTGATCCCGGCGACGGCAATTGGATAATACAACCCGGCGTAGATGTTTCCGGTCTGCGCGACAACGGCAAGCCCAATCAACGGCAGCAATCCGCCGAAGACTCCGTTGCCTATGTGATACGGCAGGGACAACGCGGTGTATCTGATCTTGGCCGGAAACGCTTCCACCAGGTACGCGGCGATCGGGCCATAAACCATCGTGACAAACACTACCTGGATGAACACCAGCAATATCAGCTTCCACGCGATCGGATCGGTCATGAGTCCGGCGAAGCTCGTCCAGGGCAGCACCTCGTTTGCGGGTTTCAGTAAACCATCAACCACGGTTTGCGGCACGAGTGTGATCGCGCCGGTCACCGCGTTCTTCTGCGACAACGCGGTCACCACGTTCGAGCCGGCCGCTTGTTGCATCGCCTTGTAAATCGGAATGTACGAGACCGCGGCGAGCAGACATCCGATCATCATTATCTTCTTGCGGCCGAACCGGTCCGACAACGCGCCGAACACAACGAACAGCGGCATCCCGAGCAACAACGCGGCGGCGATGATGTGATTGGCCGACGTGACGTTCACCCTAAGCACAGTCTGAAGATAGAACAGCGCATAGAACTGCCCGGTGTACCAAACGACTCCCTGGCCGGCCGTCGCGCCAAACAAAGAGATCAACACCAATTTCAGATTTGCCCAATTGGTGAACGCCTCTTTCAAAGGCCGGGCCGACGTCATGCCCGCGCCCTTGATGTGCTGGAAGATCGGCGACTCCTTCATCCGCAGCCGAATGTACAGCGAAATCGCCACCAGAAAAATCGAGATCAGGAACGGGAGCCGCCAGCCCCACGAGCTAAAAGCCTCGCGGCTCATCGCGTTCTGCACGGCTAGTATTACGGCAAGCGAAAGGAACAGCCCGAGCGTTGCGGTGATCTGAATAAAGCTGGTGTAGAAGCCGCGCTTTCCATCGGGCACATGCTCGGCGACGTAGACCGCGGCCCCGCCGTACTCGCCACCGAGCGCGAGCCCTTGCAGAATACGAATAAGCAAAAGAATGATCGGCGCCGCGATCCCGATCGTCGAATACGTCGGGAGAACCCCGATCAGCGCCGTCGCGGCCCCCATGATCAATAGCGTTACCAGAAAAGCATACTTTCGGCCGACGAGGTCGCCTATCCGTCCGAAGAACAGCGCGCCGAACGGGCGCACGACAAACCCAACGGCGAATGTGGAAAGATACGCGATGAGCGCGAGCGTCTCGTTGCCCGACGGGTAGAACATCGGTGAGATGACTGTCGCAAGGCTGCCGAAGATATAGAAGTCATACCACTCGATCATCGTGCCTACCGCGGAGGCGCCGATGATGTGCGGAATTTTGTAGTCAGCGACACCGTCTGGATTATCGACGGTTTGAATTGCTGCGCCGGGATGATCTGAAGGGTGACGGGAAGATTTCATTCGGTATCGGCTCTATTCGAAGCTCAACAGCGCGAGTGTCGTCCGGTCTTTTATCAGGATTCCTTTGTTAGTGACAACCGGATGCGCCCAGGTTGGACTGTCCGCGACCGAATACTTCTTCAACACCTCGAATCCCGTAGCGCCGTTCTTCGCGATCAGAAGATCTGATGCATCGGTCAGCAGAAAGAGCACCGATCCGGCGGCGACGATCGCGGCGTTGTCCCCTTCTCGGCCGTTACTGATCCATTGCGTCTTTCCTGTGCGCGCGTCGAGACAGAAGAACTGGCCCTTACGCTTGTGCGAAAGCCCATACAGATAGTCTCCGCTGAGAACAGGCGAACTCATGTACATTGAAACGTCCGGATTGTGCCAGAGTTGTTCGGTCGCCCACGTGTTTCCGCGCTTGATCACTCTGATTGCCATCGTTCCTTTGTCCAGGCCTGAGAAAATCAGCGTCTGCTTGTACACGACAGGTGTGATGATATTCTGGACGTATTCGGTCTCGAATGGAATTCGCCACAGTTGCTCGCCGGTCTGCGGAGAAAACCCGGCGATCGACTTCTGAGTCTGTGTGACGATTTGCGCAGTCGCGCCGCTGCCAAAGATAATCGGCGAAGCGTAACCGGGACCATCACCGTTCCAACTCCATTTTATTTCGCCAGTGTCGGCATTGAAGGCAATGAGTGCGCCCGAGTCGTGGCCGCCAACGTGAACGATCACGAGTCCATTGTGAGCGATTGGCGAAACCGCCGAACCGTATAGCGGTGAAGTCGCCTTGAACTGTTTGGAAAACTCCTTGCGCCATTTGAGCTTTCCGGCCGTCGCGTCGTAGCACGACAGGATACCGCTGATGCCAAAGGTGTACAGCTTGTTGTCGTAAACGAGCGGCGTTGATTTAGGCCCCTTGCCGTGACTCGCCGCCGCAGGGTTCATCATGTAAGGAGTTGGATAGCTGTCGTGCCATATCAGTTTTCCGGTGTCGAGATCAAAACACGATGCGGCTTCGTTCTCTTCCTGCCGCGAATGCAAATAGATTCTGCGTCCCACGACGACAGGCGAGGAGTGCCCGATCCCGGCGGGCACTTTCCAAATTGTTCTAAGCTTATCGGGCCAGACCTTCGGAGCGGTGAATGACGCAGCAACGCCGTCGCGGCCAGGCCCGCGCCATTGCGGCCAGTCCTGGGCGAGACAAACCTGAGTTGCGAATGCAACGATGATATAGATACGCAGCGGCGTCTTCGAGAATATTGACTTGATCATAGTGAACCCAAATTCATGAAGCACGGAGGTCGGCGCAACCACATAGTGGTTTCATGTTTGTAGTCATAGGCCTGCCCGAATCCCTCACTTCTTTAGGAGTGAAATGTGACCGCCAACCAACCGGCACATTGAACTCCTGAACGGAGTTCGCGGCGGCCCACATCTCGTAACCATAAACATTGAACTCCTGACGCAGTTCCGGCACCGGCGTTCGTATCATCAAAACTCTACTCAGCGCGAAGCGACGGTAGCAGGGGCGCGCGCAGGGCCGCTATCGTCGCCCCAAGCGAAGCCATCAATCCGGTAACGAACACGGCCAGCAACAACCACAGCGAGAGAGCCGGAAGATGCCCGCCTCTTGAAACGAATGCCGGTCCAATCGCAAGCAACGCGCACAACGCCCCGGTCAGAATGCCGCAGCAAACAAGAAACGCGTTCTCAGTGAGCACCATCAGCGCGAAGTGATTCGCGTTGTAGCCGACCGCTCGCAACAACGCCAGCTCTCGCCGGCGCTCCAATACATTTCTCAGCAGCACCGTCGCAAGCCCGAGCGTGCCCAGCACAAGTCCCAGACCGCCCAAAGTTTGAAACGTAGACAGGTAAGTATTCTCGACTCGATGAAAACTCGCGAGCCGCTCGGCCGTGGGCATCGCGTCGAAACCGAAATCCGACAGCTCGTCTTCGAAAACACCAGCGGCCACGGAAGCGGCTTCCGGAGCCACTTCCATCAGAAAGAAGCTGTAGCCGCCACGATCGGGAAATAACCGAAGGAAATTAGCCTCCGACATCACTAGCTCCCCTTGAAAGATGCTGTCGTCCAACGCGCCAACAAACCGCAGCCGGGCTGGTTCGCCATTTGATTGATTCAGGGTAATCTCGTCGCCGAGCTTGCGATGAAGCACATAAGTCATCGAGTTCGTGTCGGCGATCACGGGGATCGCGCCCTCCACGGATTCGTTATCGAGCAGCAACCATGGATTCGCTTTCTCTGGCTTTGATTTTGCCATTGAATCCGAAAACGAGAAGCGGCCGCTTTGAATGAAATCCTCCGGCGCTCCCAGGATTCTCGGATTGCGCGGCTGATACAGGTTCAGGCAGCTTGCATCGTCGCCCGGCCGCACTCTGAATCTCGTGAAGCGGGCGCTCTCGGGATCGATTCCCTTTTGCGCGAAAATGTTCAACGACTCGCGGCCTTCCTGCGTGTTTGGATCGTGATAAAGAGGCAGCAACGATTCGGCAAGAAGCGGAAACCCTCCGCTGCCTGACTTCACGTCCGCGCTCGCGTCACCGGTGTCCCGCTTGAATGCATCGACTGCAACAATGATAAACGCCGCCGAAGCAATCAGCGCGATACACAGGACGCTGCGTCCGGGTCTATATGTTGCGTTTCGAAAACCCAGCCTTGAAACCGGCCACCATCCTCGGCCCTGAATCACATGCTTCACCTTGCCCGTCAGCCAGCCGTGCTCGAAGAACAACAACGCTGCAAGAAACAGCGTTCCAGCGCCGAAAAAACCCGCTGTCTGTCCTATCCATTTCAGTGCGGCCGAGATCACCAGAGCGAGTCCCGCCAGTGCGAGCACGATGGAAACTCGCGAGGACCCAAAGGCCCGCGAGCGTTGAGCCGCGTGGGTTTGCTTCGCTGCATCCAGACTGCCTGTAAGCAACCCGCGCGGCGACGAGTGCGCGAGCGACCTCAGAGTCCACACAACGCACAGTAACGCGATCACGATCCCGCCCGCTCCGCCGAGTAACAACGACACCGCGGAAACGTGCAAGCTCAAACTGGTTGTTCCGACCGCGCCAACCCAGAACGTGCGCAGCCCGTACATCATCAACTCGCCGTAACCGACCGCGCCGATCACTCCAAGCAAGCTTCCCACGGTCGCGAGGACCAGCCCTTCGCGCAGAAAGAGCGAACGAACATTCGAGGCGGAAAATCCGACGGCGCGCAGAGTCCCAATCTCGCGCAGTCGCTGTTCGATGCCGAGCTTGAAGAACAGGCTCGCCAGCAACAACGCGCCGATCACCAGGAAGAAGCTGAAGTAAACAAAATACTCGCCGAAGTCCGTCGCTCCTTGTGACGCCTGGAGTCCTTCGATGCGCACCGCGTTGATCGAGAACCCGTTCTCGGTTGGATCAAGCGTCGCGCGCAGGTTCTGCCTGATCGTTTCGAGCGATGTTGCCGGATCGGTGTCTTGAGGCACGGTCAAACGAAGCGACGTCAGCTTGCCGTATCGCGATTGCCAAAGCTGTTGTCCGGCAGCAAGCGGGATGAAAGCCTTTGGCGTCGTGCGATACTTATGCCAGTAATCTTCATCGCGAGGCCGCACGCGTTTGAGATCGACCCGAAAGGGCGGGTCCCAATCTGCGATGTTCTGGGTCGCGGTGATGCCGGGATAGTCGGGAACATAATCGCGATCCGCGGCTTTATCTTGTATCGGCACGACTCCCGCGAATCGAAACTGCGCGGTGTGCGTCGATAGCACGCCTTCGTCCTTCCACAAATAATATTCGAGGGTGACGAGGGCGCCTGGTCGCGCTTCAAGATCGCTTGCCGCCCATTCGTTCAGCCAAATCGGGGGCAACGATGATGATGCGCTGCCGGCATCGAAGTCAGCCGCGGCTTCGAGCGGTCGAGCACCAGGCAGCTCGCGAAGGCTTTGATCGTCGAGCGCGGTAACGAGCGAGTATGGGACCTCGCGATCGCCTGCGCGAATTGAGTTTGCGAGGTAGCTCAGGATCGGAACTGTGTGTGCTCGCGCGTTTTCGGCGGCCGACTTTGCAGTGCCGTAGAGCGTGTCGCTTATGATCGCGCTGTCGCTTTCAAGCGCGATCCCTCGCGGTCCATCAAGCACGCGCAGTTTTATCCCGAGATCTTCGAGTTTGAAAGTGTCTCTCAAGACAATCGCGATCTGCTCGGGTCTGGCGGTGTTCGTTTTGTTTTCGGCGGATCGTTCGGCGAGCAGGACGGTGTTGACCTTACCGCTTTGCTCGATGTCTTTCTGGAGCCTCGACAGTGAAACGAAGATGGCACGAACGGCGCCCTGAGTAGGCCGCAGCGAAAACTCGCCGAGATTCTCGGGAGCAAGCACTTCACGCGCGTTCAATCGTATCGTGCGCCCCAGATCGTCTTTTTTGCCGTGCAACGAGCCAGCGGGAATCGCGGAAGGCTTCTCGATTCTCAACAGGACGGTCTGTCCCGGCTCGCTTCCAATCTCGCGCGCGAGGTCGGGACTCAACAGCGCTTCGCGATCGAGCGGAGCTTTCACATGATCGCGTCCGTGAAACTTCCAGAAGCGGGCATCGACGCCATAGACCTGAACCTGCGACGCGCGCCGGCCGCTCTTTTCATCAGTCACCAGACCGTTGACCACAATCAGCGGGCAGGCCTCGCTGAATGCTTCAGAGAATCGCGATTTACTTTGAAGCTCGTCAGCAAGGCTCTCTCTGAAAAAGTTCGTGGAAGCGATTATGTCGTCGGTCTTGCCGAGGCGGCCAGCGAACAAGTCGCGCAAGCTTCCGCGCACCGAATCGCCGACCAGCAATGCTCCGGCAAGCACGGCCACTGCCGTCGCCACCCCGAGCACAACGGCGAGATTGCCGCGCCAGTAGTAGGTGAGGTTTCGGTTTAGCAGCGTGATGCGTTGCATTGACGAATTTGACCGGCTTGATTAGTGCGGCTGTCTTTCGAACCGAAGGTTCCTGATGCGGCCGCCGCCGGCGATGAACCCAATCACGTGTTGCTGCCGGTCGCGTGTGAATTTGATTGTCCCGAGCAATGAACTGGTGGTGAATGCATCGGTGAATGCCGCCTGCAACGGAACGGGAGGAAACTTCTTGCGCAGTAATGTGAGCTTGCCTTCCTGTACTGCTACTCTGTAGGTCGAGTCGATCTCATCGCTGTAATAAGCACCGGCGTATTCGGCCAATTGCTCGACGGTAGGCGCGGCCGAACTGACTGCTTCATAGATGACCGGCGGACTGCCTTCGAGTGCGAGTATCAGGCGCTGGGCGCTTCCAGGTTTCGGCGATTCAAAGCTGACTTCTCCACGGCGCGCGTTGATCCGAAATCGATTCTCACCCAGCGGCGTCAAGTCGGATGAGCCACCGGCGCCGGCAATAAAGAGCTTCCCGTTCGTCAGAGTTATGCGCGCCAGATCCGCCGAATCCGAGCTCCAATAGACACCCAGTTTGCCCGCGAGTTGTTGCTCGCTCAGTTTTACTTCGGCAACCGGCGCGGTCTGTTTTACTTCATCAACGAGTTGTCCTGCAAGATAGATGCCCGCCACTTGCCTTGCCAACGCGCTCGGATTGGCGTTGCCTGCGTTACACAAGCAGGCCACCGAAAAGCGCTGGTCAGGAAAGCGCATCAGGTGGGAGCGGTATCCGGCATCGCCACCCGAGTGCTCGACCACCTTGAGCCCTTTGTATTTGAGCACGACCAAACCCATCGCGTAGGTGATCTTCTCCCCGCCGTTCAGCACTCCCGGGACCTGCATCCTCTCGACGAGCGCCTTACCGCCGACGCGATAGTCATAGAAGTTCTGGTCCCATCGCGCGAGATCTTCAACCGTCGTTAGCAAGCTGCTCGCGCCGACGGTATCGTAATTCGGAACGCTAAGCTTGAACGCTCCCGAGGGCCAAAGGTTATACGCGTAAGCCTGGTTCTTGACTATCACCAGGTGATCATCGCGGAAGAACGTGTGAGTCATGCCGAGCGGCTTGAAGATGTTCGCCTCCGCAAACTCGCGAAGCGATTGCCCGCTGACGCGTTTTACGATCTGGGCGAGCAGCGTATAGCCAGTGTTCGAGTAGAGGTGCTCCGCGCCGGGATTGAAGTTGAGCGCTTTCATCCGCGAGACGAGATCGAGCACGTCCTCATCGCGCACCACGTCCTCAGACAAACGCCAGCCCGACATGATCAGCAGATTCCATTGATCGCGCAGACCGCTGGTGTGATGCAACAGGTGCCGAATCGTGAGCGGCTTGCCGAAATCGCCGAGTTCCGGAATGTACTTGCGCACCGGGTCATCAAGCGACAGCTTGCCTTGTTCGGCGAGCAGCGAAACCGACATCGCGGTGAATTGCTTTGAGAGCGAAGCGACGTGAAAGACGGTGCCCGGCGAGTTCGGAATGTCGTGATCGAGATCCGCCGCGCCATAACCACGTTTGTAAATAATGCTCCCGTCCTTTATCACGGCGAGCGCGCAACCGGGTGACTCCGGCTTGTCCCAAACGGCAAACAGCTTGTCGACTCGCGCGTTGACGCTTTGCGGCTGCGAGCCTTCGTCCTTTGATTGAGCGGCAGCGAAAGGAACTAGCAAAACCAGACCAACCAAGATGATTGCTAATAGTCGGGGAAACCGTTTGTTCATTCCAAGTCTCCTGTGAGCGAGTTTGTAGTCCGGCCTTCAGGCGGAAGCTTGTAATTCATTTTTTCACCACGACAATCATACAAACTTCCGCCTGAAGGTCGAACTACAAACTCTTCGCGGTTTTAGAACATCGTACGAGTTTTTGCTCAACCAATTCGAAGCTGATTGGCAGCCTTGAAGCCAACTCAACGCTGTGCGTCACCACCACGAGAATTGTATTCTGCCGCGCGTGCAGTTCCAGCAGCAAAGACGCAACGACCTCGGCAGCCTTGCGATCGAGATTGCCGGTCGGCTCATCGCATAACAACATCAGCGGCTCGTTGATCAGCGCTCGCGCAAGCGCCACACGCTGTTTTTCGCCGCCCGAGAGTTCCGCCGGCCGGTGTTCGATTCTCTCGCCCAGGCCAACCTGATCGATCAGCTCGCGAGCGCGTTCGGTGTGATGATTCGCCGACTGACTGACGAGAGTGGGAACCAGCACGTTTTCGAGCACCGAGCATTGCGGCAACAGACAGTGATCCTGGAACACAAACCCGATCTTCTGGTTTCTAAACTGGGCGAGCGCCTTCTCTTCGAGCTCAAATGGATTGTCGCCGTCGAGCGTCATCGAGCCCGAGCTGGGAGTATCGAGCGCGCCGAGAATGTGCAGGAGCGTGCTTTTACCGCTGCCCGAGGGACCCATTATCGCGGTAGCTTCTCCGCGAGAGAGGCTCAACGAAATTCCAGCGAGCACCGGAATCGGTCCTCGCGGAGTTGCGTAGTCTTTGGAGAGGTTGGTAACTTCAAGCAAAACAAGTCCTCACATAAGGGCTCTACGAAGAAATGATATTGTTTCCTCAAATCGTCTCATCACAATCGCGGCTAGAAGAGATCGAGATAGTCTCTGGCACCGTGCACGATTCGATGGACGAAGATTGTGCGGTCTTCTACAACCTAGAAGATCAAATAGTTCTGTACCACCAGATACCGATAACCAAGATTCAGCAGTGCTGCATCCTTCGGAATTCGTCCGAGATGAGGGTTGGTAGCGAGCAAGCTCAGATTGCTTTCGATCTTTTGCGCCAGGGCCTCGGCGGCTTCGGGTCTTTCCGCCGCGATGTAAGTGACAATCTCTGTGAAGTCATCCTCGGCTGCACGCAAGAGGCGGACGCTGTATTTAGGCCGCTTCACGAATTCTCTTTCGCAGGTCCTTCATTACTTGCGATACGGTGCGGCCCTTATCGCCGTTCGCTCGCTGTGACTGAGCCACCGCGAGCTTCCCGAAGAGTTCAAGCCTGAGCTGGAGCTTGCTATAGGAGGCCATCGACATCACAACCATATCGCCCTCGCCGTTTCGCGTGATAAAGATCGGCTCATTAGACTCATGTGCGAGGTTCGAAATCTCGTTGGCCTTGTTCCTTAGAGCGGAGATAGGTTTGATTACTGGCACGCTCACCTTCCTTTCACCGGACGGCAAATTATATCATTTAAATGATAGCCTGAAACGTGCCAAGTTTGTGCCGTAAAGGGTAGTGGTGTATTAGTGTTGGCCGACTACGCTGAGGAGCAGCGCGATAGTCAGCGACCAACACACTAAGACCCCACTACCCCGTAAAGGGAGCGATTGATCTAATTGGCAAGCCGATACAAATGCGTCCGGCTTCGAATGAAGATCGAACCACCCGACACCGCCATCGATGCCAGCGTTTCCCCCTCGAGCTGATTCGTAGCCAGCGCCTGAAACTTCTTTCCGGGCGCTATCACGACCGTCAGCCCTTCTTCGCTCAGAAAGTAAATCCGTCCATCGGCGTAGATCGGTGACGCCGAGAAATTGCCGTTTATTCGAGCTCGCCAAAGCTCGGCGCCGCTCTTTGCATCTACGCAAGACGCTATTCCGCCGTCGTTGACCATATACAGCTCGTCGCCTACGAGCAGCGGCGACGGAGTCAACGGAACTCCTCGTTTCAATGTCCACGCAACGTGCGACTTCGTTACGTCGCCTCTGCCGTCAATTCGAACGGCGAGCATCGAAGGCTCCTGAAAGCCGGTGCAGATGTAGACCAATCCGTTTCCGTAAACCGGACGCGGCACATTTGAGAATCCGTCGCCGTACCGCACATTCCATATCTCCTTGCCCGTGCGCGGTTCGTAAGCAATAGCACGGAGCGCGCCGGGACTGATGACCTGGTCTCCAGCCGGAAGCTTCACAACAAGCGGCGTCGTGTAAGCCTGATAGCCCTGGCGCAGCTTCTTCCATTTCGTCTTGCCGGTCAGTTTGTCGAGCGCAACGACGTACTGGATATCCAAACCGTCGCAGCTCACGATCAAAAGATTCTCGTAAAGAACAGGCGAGCCGCCCGGACCATGCTGTCCGTTATCGTATTCGAGCCGAGTCTTCCAAACGATCTCTCCGGTTTGAGTGATGCAAGCAGTCCCGTGAGCGCCGAAGTGCAAGTAGACGCGATCGCCTTCGAGCACCGGCGTTGGCGACGCGAGGCTGTTCTTGGGACTCATCGGTCCGAGGTTCTTGATGCGAAAGACTTCGACGTTTTGGGTGATCGCTCCGCTGTTGCGGTCGACGCAAATCGCGCGCAACGATTTTCCGTCATCGGTCGCGGCGGTGAGCCAGATGCGATCTCCAAGGATCGCCGGCGAAGACCATCCCTTCCCGGGAATCGCAACCTTCCATCGAACGTTCTTTGTTTCACTCCACGTCAACGGGAGTCCGCGTTCACCAGAAACGCCTTGCCCTGTCGATCCCCGGAACTCGGGCCAATCTTCGGCGAACACCTGGATCGACAGGAGAAGTGAGACCAGGACTCTCAGACGCCCGGCGAGTTGAATCGTAAGCGGCAGCGCGCGCGGTGGTGGATAGCCCCTCGAGAGGTTTGTGACTTCGAACAAAACCGGACCTCGATTCGATCGAAAGACGCATCCGGCGATAACTATTTTCTCCTGGCGGTCCAGGTTCCTTCGCCCAATTCGCCGAGCTGAACTGTGCCCTTCATGCTGTCCTTACTCTCAATCTTTCCGCTGTACGTTAGCGTAAGGTCCTGACCCTGTGCATTGATCTTGATAGCGAACTTCAGATCGGCGCCCTTTACGGTTCCGGTGAGCGGGGCTTCGCCGAACTGGCCTTTGTAGGTTCCAGTCAAATTCTCGCCGGCCTGTGTGAATGTAAAGGTAGGGCTGCCCGATCCCTGCGAGGTCTCGACCGTGAAGCTCCACGCGCCGGTGATGTTCATTCCCTGAGCCGGCGCCGCCGCGGGAGGCGCCGCCGCTGCATCGTCCTTATGCGGAACTGCTGACCACGTTCCGGTTGCAAGCCCGCCGAAATCGACGTCGCCCTTCATCGAGTCTTTCGCGACTTTGCCGGTATAACTGAGCTTCATGTCCTGGCCCTGAATCTGCCTGGTCAGCGCGAACGCGATGTCGTCGTTGTTGAGAGAGATGCTTTCGAGGGCTGTTTCGCCTTGTGGTGACTTCATCGCGCCGGCCAGCTTATCGCCGTTCTTCTTGATGATCAGCAACACAGTGCGCTTGCCTTGCGGTGATTCGATCGTTATGTCCCAGGTGCCCGCGACGCTTGCAGCTTGTCCGCGCGGCGAAAGCGCCAGGCAAGACACGACTGCCATCAGTACTATCAAAGACATGCCGAGAATTCTCTTCATTGGGGTTCTCCTTGTTTCTTGAAACAAAAATTGTCGCAGTGCCGGCGACATTCACCGTTACAACTAACACCGCTATTCAAACTCTTTGTATTTGTAGAGCTGCAGTTTTCGGTACAGGGTCTTTCTTCCGATCCCGAGAATCTGCGCCGCGCGTGTTCGATCGCCGCGAGTATAAGCCAATGTCTGCATGATCATCCGCTTTTCTGCTTCCACGATTGTCGAGCCGACCTCGACTTCGATGGTCTTGCTCGCTTCCGCGCCGCGCACCGCGTGTGGCAGGTCGTCGATCGCAATCATTCGTCCCTGCGCAATGATCACGGCTCGTTCCATCGCGTTTTCGAGCTCGCGCACATTGCCCGGCCAATCATACCGGCGAAGCCACTCGAGCGCCTTCTTTGATATGCCGGTGATGTTTTTGTTCGAGCGCTTCTTGTAGATCTCGAGAAAGTGCATCGCCAAAAGCGGAATGTCTTCGCGTCTTTCGCGCAGCGGGGGAAGCTTTATCGGATAAACATTCAGGCGATAGAACAGGTCGCGGCGAAAATGTCCGTCGCTCACTGCCTGTTCCAGGTCGACGTTTGTCGCGGCGATCACCCGGACATCGGTCTTGATAACGTCGTTGCCGCCCACACGCGCGAACTCTCCGTTCTGAAGCACGCGCAGCAATCGCACCTGCGCCGCAAGCGACATCTCGGCTACCTCATCCAGGAAGAGCGTGCCGTTGTTCGCCTCTTCGAATTTGCCGATTCGCCGGCTGCGCGCGTCGGTGAATGCGCCTTTCTCGTGACCAAACAATTCCGATTCGAGAAGAGTTTCGGGAATCGCCCCGCAGTTGATCTTGATGTAAGGCTTCTCAACACGCGACGAGCGTGACTGAATCAAGTCCGCCATCACTTCCTTGCCGGTGCCGGACTCGCCTTGCAAAAGCACCGTGGTGTAGTTATCGGCGACGTACAGCGCCATCTGCATGCATCGCATGAAGTTGTCGCTCTTGCCGACGAACCCGCTGCCGCTATGCTGGCTGTGCGCGTGCTCGAGTTCGCGTCGAAGTCGCAGCACTTCAGCCGAAAGCCTTGCCTTTCCGAGCGCAATCGCCAGTTGATCGGCGATACCCACCGCCAGCGCCGTCACTTCTTTTGCAAACGCCTGTTGCGGCTCGGACCACAGCAACACCAGCGCGCCAAATATTTTGTCTTCGATCACGATCGGGGCGATGATCGCGGCGCCCGCGTTGAACACCTCAGTCAGGAACGATCGCGCGTATTCGTGCTGAGCAGGACTAAGTATCTTGAGCATCTGGCCGCGTTCGATCGTTTTGGGCATCAGGTCGAGAATCGGGAACTTCAAAGAAGGCCGCTTGAGCACATCCGCTGCGTCGGCGCCCGACGTGCGGAGGTTGGTGAAGTGAATTTCGCTGCTGTTCGCATCGATGATCGCAAGACACGCGGCCTGTATGCGCAGAAGGTCGAGCGATCGATCGAGTATCCGTTCGACGACCTCCGTAAAATCCGAACCCGTATTGATGTCATTTGCGATCTCGAGCAGCGCCTTGTTGATTCGCGCTTCTCGTTCCTTCTCGGTGTAGATATGTGTGTAGCGATAACCGATCGCGATGTGCTGCGCCAGGTTGCGAATGAAATTAACTTCATCTTCATTCCAACTGTAATTCTCGCGGCAGTGATGGAGTCCCATCATTCCGAGAAGCTGCAAGTTAAAAGTGATCGGGACCAATAAGACCGACCGGCTGTCCAGCCCGTCAACCAGCTTGTGAAGCGCAGGCGAAAGGTCCTGTGACGCGGTGTCCTCGATGGCGTGCGGATGATAGAGGTCAAAGCTTTCCGGTTCAACCCGCAATTGTGTTCCCAGCAGTGACGGAATGTCCCCGTCCGTGTCCGCTCGATATTCGTGGGTGACGCGAAGTTGATTTTCGGGGGTCATCGTCATAACGTCGCAGCGGTCCACGCCCATCATCTTACCGACCTCGGTCACAGTGGCCTGTAAGAAGTGGTCGACGTTGATGACGGAGAAGGTTTCCGAGCCGATGCGGTTGAGAATCGCCTCGCGCGCCTCGTGCATCTTGAGCTTGCGCTCGAGCGAAAGAGTGTCCCTCATTTTCCTACCGTGTGAATGTTACGGCGGTGCTTTCGCCGCCGTCGGGATTGCGCACCTTGATGCGCACCGGAGTGTTTGCGGGAAATTCGCTCTTGGGAACGCGCGCCTGGAAACTTGTACCATCGCTGCTCTTTGGATTCCCCGCATAGAGGCTGTTTCCCACCACTATCATCATGCCTTGCTGCATACCTGAGCCGGTCACCGTCAATTTCTTTTTGTTGTAGGCGACCTCACGCAGGGTCGGCAACGAGATGTTCACTTGAGATGTGAGCGCACCGAGCGCGCTCAGCCTCCCGTTTCTGATGACTGTCTGGCTGCCATCATAAGCGCTCAGGCTATCCCTCACCTCTACGCCCGCCAATATTCGCTGCTTCGTTATCACGGCGGTTTCGTTGGGATATCTGGACTTCACGAGCGCGGCGACTCCGGAGACGAATGCCGCCGACAACGACGTTCCAGTCGCGCTCGTATACCACTTATCAGGGTCCGCTTCCCTGGTACACAACCCGCAATCGCCGTGAGCTTGAGTCGTCAGCACCGCGACGCCGGGCGCCGCAAGGTGCACAGAGTTTGGCCCAAATCCCGTCAGGATCTGATAAGGATTATCCGGCGGATGCCAGATTTCATCGTTGGGATTCGACGCGGCGGCCACTATCTCATTGGGTAGGCGATACGATGCCGGATAAATATTGCTGTAGTCGAGATTGAAGCCGTCGTTCCCGGCAGTACAGACCAGCAGCACGCCTGCGTCATTCGCCGCGTTGACCGCATCCGCCAATGCCTTTGCCGCATCCGCCGTAACATCTTCCGGAGTGAGCAGCGTTCTCCAGCTTGCGTTGATGATCTTAGCTCCGGCAGTTATCGAATAGATGATTGCCTTGGCGGCATCGGCCACTGTTGCAGTGGTCTGCTCCGGCGCGGGACCGTAGCGTTTGAAGAAACGCACCGGCAATATTTTTGATTCGCAGACACCGGATATCCCGATGCCGTTGTTGATTCCCGCCGCGATCACCCCGGCCATCTGAGTCCCGTGCCCGACGATATCGCTTGTGTCGCCATTCTGCTCGGCAACATTGAATCCGTGAACGTCATCGATGTATCCGTTGTGATCGTCATCGATTCCATTGCCGGGAATTTCTCCGGGATTGGTATAGATGCTGTTCGCTAAATCCGGGTGAGCCTGATCGACTCCGGTGTCGGTGAGCGCCACGATAACGTTGGGATCGCCGAGCGTGATCTCCCACGCCTGGTTGGCCTTGATATCGGCATCGGGAGTCGAAATGTAATCACCGACATAGAATCCGTAGTTTCGCAGCGCCCACTGCTGAGAGAAGCTGGGGTCGTCGGGAATCGTGTCGGTCACGACAAAGTAGTTTGGCTCCGCGTACTCGACGTCGCTGCGCGCGCGAAGCGCGGTTACGATCGAGCGGACATCCGCGCTCGGATCGAAGGTCAGGACAAACACGCGGTCGAGACCGTTGTCCGAAATTATCTTTGAGATTCGTTCATTTTGATTGAGGCCGACGAGCTGTGCCGCCGGGCTGGCCGGCGCCTCACCGCCGAGCGTTTCAGCGCCGAGCCGCGCGATGCTCATCAATCGCTCGCCTTCATCGAGAGTTGATAGCGTCGCTGCTCCGCGCTTGAGCTTCACGATCAATTCACCGGCCGCATAGTTTGATGGCCGGGCCCGTGTGGCGGACACCCGTGACAGAGGTAATGCCACGACGAGCAGTACCAACGCGAGTGTGAGGAAACGGGCTTTACTCATACGTGCAAACCAATGTTGATCGATAGCTGATGGAGTTCTGCTTATAACCTAAAAGCGAGAGCTTTTTCAATTGAAATCAGTTGGCGCGGGCGCCGTTATCCGCGGTCAGAAGGGCCAGTTCCTCTTCGATTTCGCGGCGCGATCGCTTGAGCTGTAACAGGGAAGGCGGAGCCACTCGATCGCCGCACTCTTCGGCGGTCAGCCGGCATCGCTCGCACGTGCCGTCGATGTCCAGGCGCGTGATTGCCGGATCATTCGAGAAGCGAACTGTGCGCTCGAACTCCGAATCAACACGAAACCCCAGCGACACCGATGAAGTAGCCGAAGGATTCAACGCCAGCCGCCTGGCCATTGCAACGCACAGGTATCGCGCGTCCGAATCAACAAAACGCGAGAGCTGCACGCCGACAAGCGGCTCGACTACTCTCTTTTTCGTTGCGCGTTCGCGGTCCAGGTCCGCGAGAATCCGGATCGCCAGCCAGCGGCGGCAATAGTGTTCGTCGACAGCGGTGCCGCTCGGGATCAGCACCTGCGACATGTTCAAATGCTTCACGAGCGCGAACTCGCCGCCTTCCTGATTGAATCGCAGGAAGTGAAGCTTGATCCCGAAGTATTCGGGCAACACTTCGGTGAGGCGATACATGAAAATCTCAGGCGTGACTTCATAGCGATCCAAAAACTCGCGAAAGCGGCGAGGCTCAAATCGTTCGAGCGCGAAGAACTCTTTCAGGTCGGCCATCAGATGCTTGCGATTGATCAACAAGGCTCCAGCGAAGTAAGAAGCCTTGAAATCGTTGAGCACCTGCTCGAATGAATCGACACGCTCGGGCGCCGAGGTCATGGCGCGCTGCTTCAAATCCAGAAACTGATAACCAATCTCGCGCGCGAGAATAAATTTGCGCTGATGCTCGCTGAGCGCGCGATTGATCAGCAGCGTAGGCGCCGCGTTACGTTTCGCGATCAGCACCGACCGGAAGTGCTCGAGCTTCGGGTGCCGGCTCAACTGAGTATCGTCGATCCGATAGTTGAAATGCTCTTCAATCAGCGTTCGAAGCTCGGCATAACTCGGTGTCGGCTCTGATTTTATCTTCGCGGCGCGAACGAACTCGTCCACCGCTCGCTCGATGTCGGGAAAATAATTCTCGTGCAGCTCCTGATAAGACCTCAACGCGGAGCGATACAGGTGTTCGACGCCGATGTTGTACTGCTCGGCGATTCCAATCAGCGCGTTGACGAGCGCGCTCGCCTCGAGCGGTTGTTGAGTCATCAACTCGACCACCTGCGCGGGCGAGATGCCGAACATGTGAAACGGAAAATTGTGAAGGACCGGCGACTCCAAAAAACCTGAGAGCGGCGAAAGCTGTTCATCGAGTCTGATCGAAACCAGGTCATCGTAGTTTCGCCCGAGCGCTTCGGCCATGCGGGCGATCTTTTCGGCCTTGGGATATTTCTTACCGTGTTCGATCTCGGTGAGGTATGAAGTTGAGAGCTTCGTGCGAATCCCGAGATCGGTAAGCGAGAGCCCGGCTTGCTCGCGAAACTGGCGGAGCTTCATCCCGAAAATGACTTTATGATTGAGCACGACTTTACTCCGATTTGACCTTTCGCGCGCGATCGAGGGGTCCTCTACTTGATTTTTGAAACTAGCCGGGGCGTTCGCGAAAGTCAAACGGAACGGCTACGCAAGTATGGATGCTGAAGCGGAGCGTCAACTTCGGCCCCGACGTGTCCCGACGCCGGAATCGGCGAATGGACCAGAAGAGCATCGCCCAAGCGCGTTCGTGATTACACCAGCCAGCCCAAATTGACCGGCCTAACTTTATTTCCGTAATTTTTCTATTAGTATTCGAGGGCTGCTTGAGATTTTCGAAGCCAGTTCGATTGACCTTGATCACTATGGCCTATATAGTAAGGGCCTCACACGGTCAACCCTGCAAGACTGCGCAAGCGGTCACAGCGAAAAAGTAGAGCGACTGTCCCACGGGCTTCCTTGGGATTTGCGGCACTTGGGCTTGTCAATCGTTTGTGTTCCGCTATGGCTGAGCTAACCGCCCAAACCGGTTCTGTGCGCGAGTGCTTGCTGCGTGTCGGCTTTATCGATGATCTGCTTGCCGCCAACGTCCCAATTCCTAACCGCACCGATCGAGTCCCACTAATCGCATTTTCAAATCGACCCTTCGATTCACGTACAGCTGCGATCGCCGTCCTCAATGGCAATGGAGCTAACGAATCAGACGTGGCGGCCGTAAGGCCTTTAGGCGCCTGCCTCGTCGTTAGCTGTTTTCTGGACCATTACGACCTTTGGAAGCAGGGAGTCAGCCGCCCTGAATTCCACCTTCGCTTGACTCGGCGAGAACTACCGCGATACTTCGAACTCCATTCCAGCGATTTAGCTCCTGAATCAATTTATCGCGCTAAAGTATGGGGTCGACTTGACCACAGTCTTCAGCTGAGCTTCGTTGATGCTGGCTTCTTACCACTGGTCGAGGAGGAGGCGGGACGTGGATTGACAACGCTAATTGAGACGGTCGTCTCCGATACCAAGCGGCGTCTCGATTGGCGGAATATCTCTGCTAAAGAAGGGAGGTGGCTTCTAAGGTCCATCTTCTGGCTCTTGGCCTCAAAAATCCTGAAAGACAAAGGTGTTCCGGGTTTTATGCGCCTGGACCTGTGTGATCTCGAAGATGTTTATTCACGGTTGGCCAAACACTATGACCGAGAAAATCCTCGACCGGTGCAAATAGGAGGCGGGCAAAGGCGCATTGCTCTTCTATCTGCAGCAGAACAGATTAAGTCCTTCGCCCATTGCGGAGCGGTTAGCACAGAGGCACTGGCCCACCTATACGAAAGCGCGCTCATCGATAAGGCTGTTAGGCAAAAGTTGGGTACGCACAGCACCCCGACCTGGCTCGTGGACTATATCGTTGGGAGGCTCCGACCATGGGTAGAACATGATATTGCTGTCAAAGACCGACACGTATTCGAACCTGCCTGTGGGCATGCTGGATTCCTTATCGCAGCAATGCGTCTGCTCAGCGAACTGCTTCCCACGAATTGGCCCCAGTCCCGACGTGACTATCTGCGCGAACGGCTGTACGGCATCGAGGTCGACAGTCTTGCAATAGACATCGCGAGGCTGTCACTCACTCTGGCGGACGTACCGAATCCTAACGGATGGGCGCTTAACGAAGTAGACATGTTCAGAGAAGGACTTCTTGAGGAGGGAGTTAATGGCGCTACTATTGCTTTGGGCAATCCGCCGTTCGAAAGCTTTGCAACTAGTGATCGCCGGGTTGGTCGGTTGCCAAACAAAGCTGCAGAGACGTTTCGTCGCGTAGTTGAGAACTTACCTCCCGGTGGTGTGTTCGGGTTCGTACTGCCCAGAACATTTTTGCGAGCCAAGCAAGCCACTGATCTCAGACGGACACTCCTCCGTGACTACGAGATCGAAGAAGTTAGCGTCTTTGCCGATAAGGTGTTTCGTTATGGGGAGCCGGAATCCGCCGTGCTAATTGGCAGGCGTCTAACACGGCGTCCCGAGAATGGACTGACGATTCATTACCGGCGCATACGTGAAGGCCAGGTCGGAGAATTCAGCCGGACATATGAGGCCGGCAGTAATTTTGCTGTTTCGCAAGAACGGCTTGCCGGCGAGGAGGCTGCGTCGCTATTAGTACCGGACCTTGACGACGTATGGCAGCACCTCGATCGACTTCCCCGATTTCGGGATTTCGCAGACATTGGTAAAGGGTTCGAGCACAAAGGAGATAATGATCCTTCGCTTCCTGCCAATTTTGTCAAGATAGGGAAGCCTTCAGATAAAGGCTTTTCTCCCGGCTTCGCTCGCTGGCGTAGAAATCAAATGACTCACTTGTTGCCAGAACGAGTTGGGCTAAATCTCAGCCCTGATGGCATCAGGAGAGAAGGACGAGGAATGACATCCGGCAACCCTCAAGTGCTGCTCAACTACAGCCCCGCGGGCCGGGAGTCATGGAGACTGAAGGCGCTCATTGATGAAGAAGGACATCCCGTTACGAGTTGCTTCACGGTCATTCGACCGGCAAGCGAAGTAATTTCACTCCAAGTCCTATGGGCTATCTGTAATTCGCCACTCGCGAACGCCTACGCGTACTGCGTCTCGAGTAAACGGCACAACCTCACGGGCGACGTAGACCTAATGCCTGTTCCTCACCTTGAAAACAGCAAGCTCAGGCCCTTAGAGCAGCTAGTGAAAGACTACTTCAATTTGGCGAGGACGCTTCCGCTCGACGCCGACACGAAGTCGAAGGCCAAACGACGCGGAGTTGATCCGCGACAAATGACGCTTGAGGCGACAGAGCCGACTCGCACCCTTCCTGCAGTGGAACTTGAAGGAGATGCCTTGAAGATTCTTCACTGGCGAATTGATGCCGAGGTTTTGCGACTGTACGATTTGCCGGGGGAATTGGAACGCAAGATACTCGACTTGTTTAGGGGCGTCACTCGACGCGGAGTACCTTTCGACCAGACTGAGTACTTCCGAAAGGACTTCGACGAACTGGATAGCCTAGCGGATCTAATCGCTATTACAGCAGACTGGCCAAAAACAAATCGACGCAGAGCCAAGTTGATGGACCTCGACGAAGAGGGAGCATTAACCGCATCGCAAGCGGAGGAGTTGCGGAATCTACAGCTCCTTGCGGACGCGAGATTGAGTCTCGTTAAGCCAGAATTTACTGAAGTGGATAGAGTTATTGAGAACTACAAACGGAGAGGTTTGTGGACGGAGTAACGACGCATCCTGAACCGTACAAGTATTCCCCGTTTCCTCATGGACGGCAGCATGGACCTATGGGTTATGCGTCATACGAAAGCTACCGGCCCTGGTTAGAGGACGAGTTCAGTTTTCGATGTGTATACTGCCTCAAGCGCATGGTTTGGGGACCCACAGATGTCTGGGCTATTGATCACGTGATTCCACAGAACGAAGATTCTAGCCTTACCTGCGAATATGACAACCTCGTACTTGCTTGTCAGTACTGTAACAGTCAAAAGAGTAATCATCGCGTAGCTGACCCATGTGTAGTTGCTTATGGATCCTGCCTGCGGGTCGAGAATGATGGCCAGATCACTCCGCTAAATGCTGATGGCCAGAAGATCGTAGATAGTATACGCCTTAACCATGAGCGATACGTCAAAGAAAGATTGAAGTGGATCAAAGTGTTGCGCTTGGCTGCGCAATATGATTTGGAGTTTTTTGAGGCAATGATGGGCTTTCCGTCGACATTGCCCAACTTGGAGGCGTTACGACCTCCTAGCGGAAATCGCAGGCCTTTTGGCGTTTCAAACTGTTGTTTTGCAAGGCGCATACGACAAGACTTGCCCAAGACGTATTGACTGCAGCTAGCGATATCTAAACGCACTCATTCGCCCTTCAGGGATCAGGCTACTTCGCGCAATGAGAATCTGCTGCTTCTCGACTATCCCGGCACCGCCACAAATCACGGGGGGTGATCGCTTGCGAAACTTCATCGACGACTGACGTTCGCGAAAGGCCTGCGCAGAAAATGGACCTCCTGTTTTCCAATTCGCTTGCGATGGTTTCTTCTCAGAGATCAACTCCAGAAACGCGCGAGTGGCTTGCGATTGTTAACGATCCCGGTTGTAGATGACTAGGTCAGCCGTAGAACACTCCACGAAGGCTCGATTGAGAGGATCAGGGTGAGCAGCGCATAAAGGTTATGAGTCCTCGGTATGGCAAGACCAGCTTCTTCCAGGCGCGCTTTCAAATACTTCTCCGCGCACTGTTGAGCATGAAAACAAACAGCATCAGAGTTCGGTCGCTTGCGTGTGCGATAGGACGCTTGCGTCGTGGCGAAGTCGCCTTCCGCCTTGCCAATCCACTCAAGCGTGGTTGGCTTCATACGCCACCCTTCCACGTTCAACAATCTCGCGCATGAAACCGTCCTGCAGAGCCAACCGCTCTCTGATTTGCTCAGGGGTGCGAACGATAACATCGACGCCGATCTTTGGGTTGACCCGAGTTATGATCCGAGCCGCCTGTTGGAGGGGGCTGCCCTCATAGGGCATCACTATCAACAGGTCCAGGTCCGAAAACGGTCCAGGGGTTCCGTAGGCGTGCGAGCCGAAGACGATGATCTTTTCTGGATTGAACTCGCGGGCAATCGCGTCGCATATTTCGCTGATTTGCTCAGGCGTACTCATGTGCCCAGAGTTTCCCACTGAACGTCCGGGGCCGCAAGAGGCTGTTAGCTCTCCTCGCTTTGACCTGACATCAACCACGCCCTAGCCTTTCGCAGCTTTGCCTTTGGTCTTCGACGCCGACTGTTGTTCGGTGATGAGCGCAAGGAATGCTCGCGCGGCCTGCGATTGATAACGATCCCGGTTGTAGATGACTCCCAGTTTTCTCTGGAATCGCGCATCGCGGATCGCGAGCGCCCTAAGGCTTCCGTCTTTTATCTCTCTATCAATGCACAACCGCGGCACAATCGAGATTCCCATTCCAATCGAAACGAATCGCTTGATCGTCTCGATCGACGCAAGCTCCATCGTCACCTTCATCTTCACCCCGCCGTCGCTGAAATGCTTCACTAGACGTTCCCGGGTGGTTGTCCCGATCTTATGAAGTATGAACGGCTCATCTTCAAGATCCGCCATCTTCACCGAGCGCTTCGACGCAAGCGCGTGCGCGGGGGCGACTATCAAAGCCATCTCGTCGCGATGAATAGTGATTGTCTCGAGATGAGAGTTCTTGATCGGGAGAGTGACGATTCCGAAATCAAGCGCTCCGTCCATCACTCTCTCGGTGATCGAGCGGGTGATTGCGCGTTGTATGTCGACCTGGACCTGAGGATATGCCTGTTTGAACGCCGCGAGCACCTCAGGCAGGACGTACAGACATGTCGTCTCGTTTGCTCCGAGTCTGAGTTTGCCGCGAGTCAATCCGCGCAGCTCCCCGGCGGCGAGCAACGCCTCTTCTCTGAGCCGCAGCATGCGCTTCGCGTAATCGGTCATCAGTTCGCCGACTGCGGTGAGCTTCACGGTCTTGCCCAGGCGGTGGAACAACGGCTCGCCGAGTTCGTCTTCGAGCTGCTTGATCGTCGAGCTGATTGCCGGCTGTGTGCGGCTCAGGCGATGACCGGCGCGCGAAAAACTCTTCTCTTCGGCGACCGCCGTAAACACCTCGAGTTGCCATAACTCCATATCGCAGACCTCTTATATTGGATAAGCAGATTCTATAGCTAGCATAAAAAGAATAGATTTTACAAATCCGATTCAATGGGATAAAAGATGTAAGTGCAACGGCGGTCAGCCTACCGATTCCAGGCTGCAGGTTTTGGTTTGATAGCCCCCGCAACTCAACCAAACCGGCAAACCTGAGTTGGCAGTCTGACCGCCGGATACTTTTTTCACCCAAAGGAATTATGGTCTGCTGGGAATTTGCTCTAGAAGCGAGGCTCAGAATACCACCCACGGGAGTGGGTGGATGGTTAACGCGCAGCCTACAAGGGGACCAGTCGGATTCTTCTTTCTCCCCATCTCTTTCCTCGCGTCGCGAGGGAAGAGATGGGGTAACGAGAGACGGACCATTTCCGTCGTAGGCTGAATCTGAACAATCCCCACACTGCTGTGTGGGGTATTCGGGATTCCCGGGGTCTCTTCGGTTACGCGATTTGCGTTGATTGGCGTGTAAGCAATGCAAATCGGACAAAACTAAACCAAGGAATGGAGGAACTATGAGCGCAGAAGCAGCACTGAAGTTCGCGGCCGAGAACAAATGTGAATTCGTGGACGTTCGTTTCACGGATCTGCTCGGCCAATGGCATCACCTCACGGTGCCGATCGAGGAGTTCGGCGTGGACGTGTTCGAGAACGGCGTTGGCTTCGACGCGTCGAGCTTGCGCGGTTGGGCCGCAATCAACGAGTCGGACATGCTGTTGATCCCGGACTCATCCCGCTACTGGGTAGACCCTTTCATGAAGCCGGCGACGCTCTGTTTGATATCGAGCGTGTTCGATCCGATCACCAAAGACGGTTACTGGCTTGATCCGCGCGCGGTGGCGCAGCGGGCGCAAAACTATCTGAAATTCACCGGCATCGGCGATACGATTTACTTTGGGCCCGAAGCCGAGTTTTTCATATTCGACAAAGTCTCTTTCCATAACGAAGGTCACACGTCGGGTTACTCGGTCGATTCGATGGAAGGCCCGTGGAACACGTCGTCGGAGCGCGGGGGCTCAAACGGGCACGGCTATCACATTCGCCCAAAGGAAGGTTATGTGCCGTTGCCTCCGCTCGATTCGATTTCGAATCTAAGGTCCGAGATCGCGACGCTGCTGCGCGGCGCGGGGATTCCGGTCGAGTGTCATCATCACGAAGTAGCGACCGGCGGCCAATGCGAAATCGATTTCCGCTACAACACGCTGCTGACGACCGCCGATAACCTGATGGTGTTCAAGTACACGGTCAAGAACGCGGCGATGGCTTCGGGCAAAGCGGCGACCTTCATGCCCAAGCCGATCTACGGCGACAACGGAAACGGTATGCATTGTCACCAGTCGATCTGGAAGTCTGGCACTCCGCTGTTTGCCGGCGACGGCTATGCTGGAATCTCTGAGATGGCTTTGCACTACATCGGCGGATTATTGAAACACGCGCGCGCGATCGCCGCGTTTGCCGCGCCGACTACCAACAGCTACAAACGGCTTGTGCCGGGATTCGAAGCGCCGGTGAACCTGGCGTATTCGAGCCGCAATCGCTCAGCCGCGGTCCGCATACCGATGTACTCGCAGAGCCCGAAAGCAAAACGATTGGAATTCCGGCCTCCCGATCCGTCGTGCAACGCGTATCTGGCGTTCTCGGCGATGATGATGGCCGGACTGGACGGAATACAAAACAGGATTGACCCGGGTCCGCCGCTCGACAAGGACATCTACGATATGACTCCCGAGGAGTTGAAGAACGTGCCTTCGATGCCGGGCTCTTTGGATGAGAGCTTGCAGGCGCTCGAAAGCGATTATGATTTCCTGCTGGCGAATGATGTGTTCAGCGAAGGCCTGATCGAGCGTTGGATAGACTACAAACGCGGCCACGAGATTCACCCGGTAAAGATGCGGCCGCACCCGATCGAGTTCTCAATGTATTTCGATGCGTGATCCAACGAAGCGCCCACGGTTCTTGTAGAACCTCTGTTTTGCAGCGCGCTGATGCGTTGAGAAAGGGGTGATCTTCGGATCACCCCTCTCTCTCCTTTTTCGGAACTCTCGCGCGGGTTCTTCACACACGAAGCAGCCGCTCACGCCCGAGCTTTTCGAGTTCTGCACGGAGTGGGATCCAGTATTCTCTATCGGCTTCCCGTTCCGACCTTTCCTCTTCAAGGAGTGCTTCGGCCAATTCCGCTTCATTTCCCGGCGCCGCGAGTTTCAGCAGTGAGCGTTTGCGAATCAACCTGATCGGTATGCGCTTCTGTTTCTCCGCCAACTCGATCAACAACTCCGGCGTGCGAAGCTCGAGAAACCAAAAACGAATCTGATCGGCGGTTGGGTGTTCGCAATTGGCGAAGTAATTCACTTCAACGAGCCGGCGCACCATCGGCCAATCTTTGTCCCGTTGGGTCTTCTTGGCTCGAACCAGATCAGGCAGCGACATCAGTCGCATTTAGCGCCATCTTCAAAGGCCATCGTCGTGCGGCGCTCCCAAAGCTTCGCGAATGGGTCGACACCGCGCATCCGGGTCATCGCGAAAACTCGCATCCCGGCTGCTTCAGGAACACGGCATCTAAAGTGGACAGCATGCCCCTTGCGAAGGTATCTGGCGTCGAACGGCGGCACGGCAATGACATCTGCATTCAAGTCTTTCAAGGCCTTGGTCAGTTTTGAAAGGTTTTCCGGGCTGGAAAGAATGGCAAGATCCGTATCGCGGCTAAACTCTGCTGCGCCGTACAACACGCACGCCTGGCCGCCCATTAGTAATGCGCGAACTCGGCGCGCTCGCATCGAAGAAAGGACTTTGAGTATCGGGTTCTGGATCAAGTGCTCCTCCCATCGAGAGGTAAGTTTGCCAAAGCTTTTCCGACTCGCGCCAGCGCTCCAACGGAGTGAGCCGATACCACTCGGCCCATTCCTCACCAACTAATTCTTCGGGTGTGATCATTCGCCATAAGTCTACACTACTCGATAGCCAGGTCACTACGGACTACTGACCAGGGACCACGGACAAGTTTCTCAATTCAATCATGATTTCCTGCTGGCGAATGATGTATTCAGCGAAGGCCTGATCGAGCGTTGGATAGACTACAAACGCGGCCACGAGATTCACCCGGTGAAGATGCGGCCGCACCCGATCGAGTTCTCGATGTACTTTGACGCGTAAATACCCGCAGCCCCCGTTGCGACAAAAAAGGCGGAGCAACTATGCTCCGCCTTTGCAATTCTTTCGAACTATGTGGGGAGACAAATACTTCGCTCTCCGCGGCCACCGCGTCACTGTTGGACGTATGCCGACTCCACTGGGACATCGCCCTGAACCGCGAATTGCTTGAGCGTTGTGCCGCCGTCCGTGCTCCTCA